>Ga0302325_10001318_pt1 | contig 63791 bp, 57 predicted proteins | sample Palsa_T0_2_FD_201948 | JGI IMG/M metagenome (GOLD analysis project Ga0302325, IMG submission 201948) | Peat permafrost microbial communities from Stordalen Mire near Abisko, Sweden - Palsa_T0_2 | ecosystem: Environmental > Terrestrial > Soil > Palsa > Peat permafrost | place: Sweden: Abisko...
CAAGGGCGACGTGCGCATCGACGGCAACTTCAACATCGAGCCCGGCGCTCACCTCACCGGTCAGGTGCTGGCTGCGGTCGTCGTGGTCGGGGGAGAGTTGCAGGGCAACATTGAATCGGCCAAGCGGGTCGACGTCCTCGAGGGCGGAGTGATCGTCGGCGACGTGAAGGCGGGCTCGATCACCGTCGCTGCGGGGTCGCGCATGCGCGGGCACGTCGAGTTCGGTTGGGATGACGAGAAGCTGAAGAAGCTGGGCACCGCCGCCGGGTCCTGATGAGCGTAGTTCGTCCAGGCGCGCTTGGCGCAACGCGAACATGTCCGCATTGCAAGGCGACTGTTCTGCAGAGCGCCAACATTTGCCCTGGCTGTCAGCATCACCTTCGCTTCAACGTCGGCAATGCCGAGCCGCAAGCCGCAGGACATTCGGCGATGCGTCTCGAAGGGACCATCGCCCATCCGAGCCGTACCGAGTGCGAGTACTGCGTCGTGATCGCGATCACCAACGAGCAGGGCGAGAAGATCGCGCGGCACGTGGTCGGCGTCGGCGCGCTCGCGCCGGGCGAGCGCCATAAATTCACCTTCTCGGTGGACGTGGTTCCCGCGCGCCCTGCCGGGAAGCGCTGAGGGCTGTGCCCCGCACGCCCCGGCTGCCGCGGGTAAACGCCGATGCGGCGGCCGAGCTCAGCGCCCGCTGCCCTCGATGTCGATGAAGCGCAGGAATTCCGCGCGTGTGCTCGCGTCGGCCCGGAAAGCGCCGACCATGCTGCTGGTGATCATGGAAACCCCGCGCTTGTGTACGCCGCGCGTCGTCATGCACTGATGAACCGCGTCGATGACGACGCCGACGCCGCGCGGCTTGAGCACATCGTCGATGCAGGATGCGATCTGCGCAGTGAGCTTTTCCTGCACCTGGAAGCGGCGCGAGAAGCCGTCCACCACGCGCGCGAGCTTGCTGATTCCGACCACGCGCCTCGTCGGCAAATAGCCGACATGTGCGCGGCCGATGATCGGCGCCATGTGGTGCTCGCAGAAGGATTCGAAGGCGATATCGCGCAAAACGACCATCTCGTCGTACCCCTCGACCTCCTCGAACGTGCGGCGCAGGTAGTCCCTGGGGTCGCTCGCATATCCCGAGAACCAGTCTCGATAGGCGTCGACCACCCGCTTCGGCGTGTCGCGCAGACCCTCGCGATGGGGATCCTCGCCGGCCCAGCGCAACAGAGTGCGCACGGCGGCTTCCGCGCCGGCGCGGGTTACGTTTTTGTCAGTCTTTTTCTGGTTAGCCTTGGCCATTTTTCCCTTCCCGGTAATGCGTGCAATTGCGTGCTCGATTGACTCCCGCCGGCATAAGCGACATGGTCGCGCTATTTGCGGATGCGCATCCCTGCCGCGGAGACTAACAGTGACCCATCGTGGCCGATCCAAGTGCAAGCGAGCCGCGCTCGGTGCCCTGCTCATGTCGGCCGGCCTCGTGTGCGCCTTTGGCGCGCCGGAAAACGCCGAGGTTCAGCGGCAGCGCGAACACGACATTTTGCAGCAGTTGATCGAGATCAACACCTCGGATTCTAGCGGAAGCACGACGGCCGCGGCTCAGGCGATGGCGCAGCGTCTGCGCGAGGCGGGCTTTGCCGCCGCGGATGTGGTGGTTCTCGGCCCGAACGAGCGCAAGGGGAACATGGTGGCGCGCTACCGGGGCCGGCCAGGCTCCAACCTCAAGCCCATCCTGATCATCGGCCATCTCGACGTGGTGGAGGCGCGCAAGGAGGACTGGAGCACGGATCCCTTCCGATTGGTCGAGCAGGATGGCTACTACTACGGCCGCGGCACGCAGGACATGAAGGATAGCGACGCCATCGCCGTTGCCGATTTCATCCGCCTGAGAAAGGAGGGCTTCGTCCCGGACCGCGACATCGTCCTCGCGCTTACCGCGGACGAGGAGGGCGGCACCTCGAACGGCGTCGACTGGCTGCTCAAGAACCATCGCGACCTCATCGACGCCGAGTTCGCCCTGAACCCGGATTCGGGCGGGGTGTCGGCCGAGAACGGCAAGCCCGTCGCGGTGGAGTTCGAGGCAGCCGAGAAGCTCTATGCAGATTATCAATTGCTCGCGACCAATCCCGGCGGCCACAGCTCGCTGCCGCGGCCGGACAATGCCATCTACCACGTGACCGATGCTCTCGAAAAGCTGCAGTCGACCGAGTTCCCGTTCGAGCTCAACGCCGTCACGCGCGAGTACTTCACGCAGATGGCGCGCGTCGAGTCCGCAGAGGTCGCCGCCGACATGCGCGCGATCCTCAAGTCGCCTCCAAATGCGCAGGCGATCGCGCGCTTGTCCAAGGATCCGCGGTATAACTCGACCATGCGCACCACCTGCGTGCCCACCATGCTCGCCGGCGGCCACGCATTCAACGCGTTGCCTCAGCGCGCCGAGGCCAACGTCAACTGCCGTATCTTCCCGGGTCATTCGCAGGAGCAGATCCGGCTGGATCTCGTGAGGCTGTTCGACGATGCGAAGCTCTCGGTGCGCTGCCGAGCGGACACGGGCGAGCTGCTCGATCACGGTTCGGGCCGTAAGGCCATGGATCCGCCGCCTCTCAACCCCGACTTCATGCACGCGCTCACGAGCGTGTCGCAACAAATGTGGCCCGGCGTCCCCGTGCTACCCATCATGGAGACGGGCGCGTCGGACAGCATCTTCACCATGATGGCGGGCATTCCGAGCTACGGCATCAACGGCGTGCTGATCGACCGCGACGACGTGCGCATGCATGGCAGGGACGAGCGCGTAAAGATCGAGTCGTATTACCGGGGCGCGGAGTTTTACTACCTATTTTTGAAGGCGTTGGCCACCGCCAAGCATTGAGGCGGCGTAGCGTCGCGCGGCTCGCGATCGCGCCTTGGCAACTTTTCGAAAAACTGTGACGGCCGCCTCGCTTTGACGGCACCTCGCGGCGAGTGCCTTCCTATAATGCTGCGACCCTTTACAACGTCAAGGAGATCCCTTCATGCGTTCAGTGCGATTTATCGTTACCGCAGCCGCCGTCGCGCTCATCGCCGCGATGCCGTCGTGGGGAGACACACCGGGACACCATCCCGCCTACTTACATGCGCTTGCGGATCTGCGCGATGCGCGCGCTCAGCTGGAACACGCCACCAGCGAGCCGGTCGTTCCCGAGGAAGTGCACGCCATCGAGCACATCGACAAGGCCATCGGCGAGATCAAGCGAGCGGCCATCATGGATGGCAAGAACGTCTCCGATCACATGCCGATCGATACTCACCTCGGCCGCCATGATCGCTTCGTGAAGGCCTTGGAGCTGCTCGACAAGGCGCAACACGACGTGTCGGGCGAGGAAGATCAGCCCGATACCATGGGGCTGCAGCAGCGGGTGATCCGCCACATCGAGGAGGCCCGCCATTCGGTGCGGCACGCCATCGAGGTGATCCACGGCTGATCGCAGAGCGTCGCTGCGCGAGCGCTCAATCGTGGTAATACATCTGCACCGGCTCGTCGGCGGTATTCGCGATATCCGGAGCTTGCGTACCGGCGCCCGCCTCGAGCCGCCGGTACTCGCCGCGAAAGAAGACGAGCGGCCGCAGCGGCTCTATCCCGCGATGGAGCTTGCGCACCGCCGGTCGGGAACAGCCCGAGGGTCTCGCGGAATTTCATCGGGCGCGGGCGAACGCCTCGTCGATACCAGATTGCCGGAGGACGCTCGCGCAGCCGCGCGAGCAGCTGCGCTCCGCGGCGCGCGCCTCCGGCACCGTCCCCGATCGCCGAAGACGTGCGCTCATGGCGTGCGCCGCAGCTCGGGGGCGCGCCACAGCTCGGGAAACAGAGGGTGGTGCATCGGCGCTCCGGCGGGCAGTTCCTGCGCGAGACCCGGGAACTCCGGCGAGGTCCTCCAGCGCCGCGGTGCATGCACTGTGTCGTCGCCCAGGAAGCGCACGGAGAAAACGCGCCGGCGCCGATTCGCCTCGACGCCGCGCGAGGCGTGCAGCGTCAGCATATGAAAGCACACGGCGTCTCCCGGCTGGAGCTCCCAGCCGAGAATGCGAAAGTCCTGGCGCCGCTCCTCGATGTTCGGCAGATCGGCGAGCGAGCCCTCCGGAAACCATTTCGCCTGGGCGTCCATGAACGAGCGCGGCATGAGCCATGGACCGCGCTGCGAGCCCGCGACGAACTCGAGAGTGGAGGCGCGGCTCACCGGGTCGACGGGGATCCAGAAGCTCACGTTCTGCATGCCGTCGACATTGTAGTAGGGCTGGTCCTGGTGCCAGGGGGTCGGCTGGCGCGTGGCCGGCTCCTTGGTGAGCATGTGATCGTGATAGAGACGGGCGGAGGTGCTGCGCATGAGACGTCCGGCCGTCTCCGCGAGCGCGGAGTCGAAGATCACTCGCCGGTAATGAGGGTTGTCCTGCCAGGTGCAAAAATCCTCGACGAACTTGCCGGGATCGTCGGCAGTGCTCGCGATCTTCGCGCGCGGGCTCAACCGCCGCAGGTTCAAGTCGATTCCCGCGCGCAACTCCTCGATCTCGCCGGACTCGAACAGGCGCGGCAAATAGGCCGCTCCGTCGCGATGAAATTGCTCGACGAGCTCGTCAGTGACCTTGAATCGCATTCAATATCTCCTCGAGGAGCGCCGGACCGCGGTAGGCGAAGCCCGTGTAGACCTGCAAGAGGTCGGCGCCCGCTCGCAGCGTCGAGGCGGCCCGATCGCCATCCACGATACCGCCCACGCCGATGATGGGAAAGCTCCCGCCGAGCTCGGCGCGCAAGTGCTCGATGACGGCCACGGAGCGCCCGTGCAGCGGCGCTCCCGACAAGCCGCCGCGCCGGTCGGCCGGCCAGTCGGGCCCGAGCACCGACAGATCGGTGGTGGTGTTCGTCGCGATCACCCCATCGACCCCGAGCGAGCGCAGGCTGGCCGCGACCGCGCCGATGTGCGAGGAGTCGAGATCCGGCGCGATCTTGACCAACAGCGGCACGCGGCGTCCGTGGCGCGTCTCGAGGCGCGCCCGCTGCTCGAGCAGCGGCCCGACGATGCTCGACAGACCGTCGGGCGCCTGCAGCTCGCGCAGCCGCGCGGTGTTGGGCGAGGAGACGTTGACCGCCACGTAATCGGCGACCGCATAGACCTTGTCGAGGCACGCGAGGTAATCCTGCGCGGCCTGCTCGAGCGGCGTGTCGGCATTCTTGCCGATGCTGATGCCGCGGATCCCGGCGTAGCGCGCGCGGGCGAGACGCGCGACGAGATGATCGACTCCCTTGTTGTTGAACCCCATGCGATTCACGAGGCCGGCGACGGCCGGTGCCCGAAACATGCGCGGTTTTGGATTGCCGGGCTGCGGCCGCGGCGTCACGGTGCCGAGCTCGATGTGGCTGAACCCCAGCACGCCGAGCGCCTCGAGATAGTCGCCGTTCTTGTCGAAGCCGGCGGCGAGGCCCAGCGGGTGCGCGAACTCGAGGCCCAGGATACGCAGCGTCGAGCCCGGGCGCGCCTCGGGGGCGCGCCAGAACGGCCGCAAGCAGCGCAAACCCAGGAGCCCCCAATCGTGGGCGCGCTCCGGATCCCAGCGCGACAGAGCCGGCAAGACCGCACCGCAGACGACACCCTGCGCGAGCCTCGTCACCGCGCCCGTATCCTCACGCGCGCTTCCGCTGCGCAGCCCGCGCCGAAGCAGCCTCCCGGGTCGAGGCCGGCTGCGCCGCCCGCTGCAAAGCTCCCGCGAGGTAATGTCCGGTATACGACGTCGGGTGCGCGGCGATGTCCTCGGGCGTGCCGACCGCGACGATGTTTCCGCCGCCGTCCCCGCCTTCCGGACCCAGGTCCACGGCCCAGTCCGCGGTCTTGATCACGTCCAGGTTGTGCTCGATCACGATGATGGTGTTGCCTTCGTCGCGCAACCGGTGCAGCACCGCGAGGAGCTGCGCGATGTCCGCGAAGTGCAGGCCCGTGGTCGGCTCGTCGAGAATGTACAGCGTGCGCCCGGTGGCTCGCTTCGAAAGCTCCTTCGCGAGCTTCACGCGCTGGGCTTCGCCGCCCGACAGCGTGGTCGCGCTCTGGCCGAGGCGCACGTACGAGAGCCCGACGTCGAGGAGCGTCTGCAGCTTCGGCTGCACGGTCGGCACGGCGGAGAAGAACGGCAGCGCATCCTCGACCGTCATCTCGAGCACTTCCTGAATGTTCTTGCCCTTGAAGCGTATCTCGAGCGTCTCGCGATTATAGCGCTTGCCGCGGCAGACATCGCACGGCACGTACACGTCGGCGAGAAAATGCATCTCGACCTTGATGACGCCGTCGCCCTGACACGCCTCGCAGCGGCCGCCTTTCACGTTGAAGCTGAAGCGTCCCGCCTCGTAGCCGCGTGCACGCGATTCCGGCACCGAGGCGAAGATTTCGCGGATGGGCGCGAACAGGCCGGTGTATGTGGCCGGATTGGAGCGCGGTGTGCGGCCGATCGGGCTCTGATCGATCTCGATCACCCGGTCGATGTGCTCGAGTCCCTCGAGACGCTCGAAATGCGCGCTGCCCGCGGCCGCGTGATTGAGCTGCGTCGCGACCGCGCGGAACAACGTGTCGTTGATCAGCGTCGACTTGCCGGACCCGGACACGCCGGTGACGCAGGTCATGAGGCCGAGCGGGAACTCTGCCGTGACGTTCTTCAGGTTGTTGGCGGTGGCTCCTACGAGGCGCAGCATGCGCTTCGGGTCCGGCGAGCGCCGCAACGGCGGAATCTCGATGCGCCGCCGGCCGCTCAAGTACTGCCCGGTGATCGAATCCGGATGTGCGGCGACTTCCGCGGCGGTACCCTGCGCGACCACGGTGCCGCCGTGCACCCCGGCCCCGGGCCCCAGGTCCACGACATGGTCCGCTTGGCGGATCGCATCCTCGTCGTGCTCGACGACGATCACCGTATTGCCGAGATCGCGCAGATTTACCAGCGTATCGAGCAGGCGCTGATTGTCGCGCTGGTGCAGCCCGATCGAGGGCTCATCGAGGATGTACATGACGCCGACCAGCCCGGATCCGATCTGGCTAGCGAGCCGGATGCGCTGTGCCTCGCCGCCCGACAAGGTGTCGGCGCTGCGATCGAGCGTGAGATACCCGAGCCCGACGTTGGCGAGGAAGCCCAGACGGTCGGCGATCTCCTTGACGATCTTGACCGCGATCTCGCCGCGCCAGCCGGGCAGCCGCAAGTGCGAGAAGAACTCGACCGCGCGGTCCACGCTGAGCGCGGACACCTCGGGGGCGTTCTTGCCGTCGATGAACACGTTGCGCGCGGCGCGGTTGAGCCGCGTGCCTTGGCACTCGGGACAAGGACGGGCCGAGCGGAACTTCGCGAGCTCCTCGCGCACGGTCGCCGACTCGGTCTCGCGATAGCGGCGCTCGAGATTGTTGACGATGCCCTCGAACGTATGCCGCCGCTTGATCGTTCCGCCCTTGCCGTCGAGATATTTGAACTCGATCTGCTCCTCGCCGCTGCCGAAGAGCACCAGCTTCTCGATCTCGCGCGGCAGACTCTCGAATGGCGCCTCGATGTCGAACTTCGTGTGCCGCGCCAGGGACTGAATCAGCTGGAAATAGTAGGCGTTGCGCCGATCCCAGCCGCGTACCGCGCCGCCGGCGAGCGACAGGTGCGGATTGGCGACGATCTTCTCGGGGTCGAAGAATTCCTGGGTGCCGAGCCCGTCGCAGCTCGGACACGCGCCGATGGGACTGTTGAAGGAGAACAGCCGCGGCTCGAGCTCGGACAGGGAGTAGTTGCAGATCGGGCAGGCGAACTTGTTCGAGAACACGAGCTCGGTGCGCGCAGGCTCGTCCATGTAAGCCACCCGCGCAACGCCCGATCCCAGGCGCAGTGCCGTCTCGAAGGACTCGGCCAGCCGCTGGCCCAGGTCGGGGCGCACGCGAAACCGATCGACGATCGCCTCGACCGTGTGCTTGCGCCGCACGTCGAGTTTCGGCGCCCGGTCGAGCTCCACCACTTCACCGTCGATGCGCGCGCGCACGAACCCGCCGGCCTGGAGCTCCTCGATGAGCTCCGCGTGCTCGCCCTTGCGTTCGGAGACCGCGGGCGCGAGCAGCATGAGCGCGGTGCCCTCCGGGTGCTCGAGCACGGCGTCGACCATCTGACTCACGGTCTGCGCGGCGAGATCGATGTGATGGTCGGGGCAGCGCGGGGTGCCGACGCGGGCGTACAGAAGCCGCAGGTAGTCGTACACCTCGGTCACCGTGCCGACCGTCGAGCGCGGGTTATGAGAGGTCGATTTCTGCTCGATGGAGATCGCCGGGGACAGCCCCTCGATGGTGTCCACGTCGGGCTTTTCCATCATGGAGAGAAACTGACGCGCATAGGTCGACAAGGACTCGACGTAGCGCCGCTGCCCCTCGGCGTAGATGGTATCGAACGCGAGCGAGGATTTTCCCGAGCCCGACAATCCGGTGAGCACCACCAGCCGGTCGCGAGGCAGGTCGAGATCGATGTTCTTCAAATTGTGGGTCCGGGCTCCCCGGATGCGGATATTTTGCATGCAACCAATCACTATACGCCCGGCGTCAAGAGGGGGCATTTTCTAGGGAGTTTCTCGGCGAGCGCAGCTCTATTAGCGGGTTATGGGGGCGGCCGGGCGGTGTACAATGCGCATTAAGTCAACGAGGGGAAGCTCATGGCGCGCGGAGTCAACAAGGTGATATTGGTGGGGAATCTGGGCGGCGATCCCGAGACGCGTTCGATGCCGAGCGGGATGACGGTCACCAACATCCGCATCGCCACCAGCGAGTCATGGAAGGATAAGGCCTCCGGAGCGCAACAGGAGCGCACCGAGTGGCACAGCATCGCCCTGTTCGGGCGCCTGGGCGAGATTGCGGCGGAGTACCTGCGCAAGGGCTCGCAGGTGTTCATCGAGGGAAAGCTGCGCACCCGCAAATGGCAGGATAAGCAAGGCAACGATCGCTTCACCACCGAGATCATCGCGGACAACATGCAGATGCTGGGCGGCCGCGGCGGCGGCGGCGCGGCCATGGGCAGCGGGGCGACGGGCGGAGGCGAGCGTGCCGCGGCGCCGCGTGAGGATTACGATCAGTCGCCAGCACCGGCGGGCGGAAAAGAAGACTTCGACGACGACATTCCGTTCTGAGCGTCCCAAGACCCGCAGTCTGCGAGGTCAGTCGTCTTCGAGGGGAAGGCCCGGGAACAGGGTGTCGGTGAAGCCGAACTGCGTCAGATCGCGGATTCTGCGCGGATAGAGAATCCCGTCCAGGTGATCCACCTCGTGCTGCACCACGCGCGCGTGGAAATCGCTCACGGTGCGGTCGATGGGCTGGCCGTGCTCATCGAGCCCCGTGTAGCGCAGGCGCCGGTAGCGAGGCACCAATCCTCGCATACCGGGCACCGAGAGGCATCCTTCCCATCCATCCTCTATGTCTTCCCCGAGAGGGGTGAGTTCGGGGTTGATGAGCACCGTGAACGGCACCACCTCCGCTTCCGGGTAGCGCGGATTCAACTCGAGGCCGAAGATCACCACCCGTGCACCCACGCCGATTTGCGGTGCAGCAAGACCGGCGCCATTGAGATGGCGCATGGTGTCCCGCATATCGGTGAGCAGCGTTTCGAGCTCGGGAGTGCCAAATGCGGCCACCGGCTCCGAAACTGCGAGGAGCCGCGGATCGCCCATCTTGAGTACGTCGCGTATTGCCATGGTTCCTAGTATCTTAGCGGCCTTTCCGAGGGGAGCCCATCCGAGCCGATGCCCGGCCTTGTTTACATAAAGACATTCGGTTGTCAGATGAACGAGTACGACTCGGGCAAAATGCACGACGTACTCGAGGCGGCCCATGGGATGGCCCGCACCGAAGACCCGGCGCTCGCCGATGTGCTGCTGGTGAACACCTGCTCGGTGCGTGAGAAGGCCCAGGAAAAGGTGTTTTCGCTGCTCGGCGAATGGCGTCGCTACAAGGAAGAGCGCCCGCACGTGGTGATCGGTGTGGGCGGCTGCGTCGCCAGCCAGGAGGGCGAGGGCATTACCGCCCGGGCACCCTATGTCGACCTCGTGTTCGGCCCGCAGACGCTGCACCGCTTGCCCGACATGCTGCGGGGCTTGAAGCAAACCGGGCGCGCGCAAATCGACGTGAGCTTCCCCGAGATCGAGAAGTTCGACCGTCTGCCCGAGCCGCGAGCGGACGGTGCCACGGCGTTCGTCTCCATCATGGAAGGCTGCAGCAAGTACTGCAGCTTTTGCGTGGTGCCGTATACGCGCGGCGAGGAGATCAGCCGCCCCTTCGAGCAGGTGCTCGCGGAGGTGCGGGCCCTCGCGCGGGGCGGGATGCGCGAGGTGACTCTGCTGGGTCAGAACGTGAACGCCTATGCGGGCGAGACGCAGGACGGCACTCGCGCGGACCTCGCGACCTTGATTCACTTCGTCGCGGCCGTCCCGGGGATCGAGCGTATCCGCTTCACCACCTCCCATCCGCTCGAGTTCAACGACAGTCTGATCGAGGCGTATGCGAACGTTCCGAAGCTCAACAATCTCCTGCATCTGCCCGTGCAGAGCGGGTCCGATCGCATACTCGCAGCGATGAAGCGCGGCCACACCGTGCTCGAGTACAAGCAGAAACTGCGCAAGCTTCGCGCGGTCCGCCCCGACATCTCGATCACGACCGATATCATCGTGGGATTTCCGGGCGAGACGGAGGAGGATTTTGCGGCGACGATGAGTCTCATCGCGGACGCCGGATTCGACCAATCATTCAGCTTCCTCTACAGCCGCCGGCCCGGAACACCGGCCGCGGCGCTGCCCGACGAAGTGCCGGCCGAGGTCAAGCAGCGCCGGCTCGCGCTCATCCAGCAGCGCTTGAACGCACAGGCCCACGCCATTTCGGAGCGCATGGTCGGAAGCCGACAGCGCGTGCTCATCGAGCGGCCTGCTAAGCGCGACCGTAGCGAGCTGGCCGGACGCACCGACAACAACCGCTGGGTGAACTTCCAGGGCCCGGCTCACCTCATCAATCAGTTCGCGGACGTCGCCATCACCGAAGCCAGACCCAATTCGCTGCGCGGCCGTCTCGTCGTGGCAGAAACGGCGCTCGTCGTGGACGATCCGGCGTGAGCTCAGTCCCCGTGACTCGGGACCTGTCGCTCGCGCCGGCCGACAACGTGCGCCTCGTAGAGCTGTGCGGTCCGCTGGACGCGCACCTGCATCAGATCGAATCGCGGCTGGGTGTCGAGGTTCGGCGGCGCGGCAATCGATTCCAGATCATCGGCCTGCCCGGGGCCGCGCAGCGCGCCGAGGCCGTGATCAAGGATCTGTATGCACGTGCGCAGCGCGAGCCCGTGGATTCGGAACGCGTGCACATCGCGCTTCAAGAGCTCGGTATGGAAGGCAACGACGCCGACGCGGGCGGCGGCGAGCTCAAGGTCAACACCTCGCGCGGCACGGTGCGCGCGCGCGGCGCCAATCAGACCGAGTATCTGCAGAACATCCGCACGCACGATCTCACCTTCGGCATCGGCCCGGCGGGCACGGGCAAGACCTATCTGGCAGTGGCCTGCGCGGTCGAGGCGCTGCAGTCGGAGCGCGTACGCCGCATCGTGCTCGTGCGACCCGCCGTCGAGGCAGGCGAACGTCTCGGATTTCTGCCCGGCGATCTCACGCAGAAGGTCGATCCGTACCTGCGCCCCATGTACGACGCGCTCTATGAAATGATGGGCTTCGAGCGCGTGGCGAAATCCATCGAGCGCAACGTCATCGAGATCGCGCCGCTCGCCTTCATGCGCGGCCGCTCGCTGAACGATTCCTTCGTGATTCTGGACGAGGCGCAGAACACCACCAACGAGCAGATGAAAATGTTCCTGACGCGCATCGGCTTCGGCTCGAAGGCGGTCGTCACGGGCGACATCACACAGGTGGATTTGCCCAACACGAAGCAGTCGGGGCTGCGCACGGTCATCGACATCCTGCACGGGGTTCGCGGCATCGCCTTCACCATGTTCAGCTCGCGCGACGTCGTGCGCCATCCCCTGGTACAGCGCATCGTCCAGGCCTACGAAGCGCGCTCCCCCGACGACGGCTCCGCCGCGTGAGATCCAACTGCTCCAGCTCGACTTGAGTTATGCCGCCCGGCGACCATGGGTGCCGGGACGGGCGAAATTCTCGGCTTGGGTCGAGGCTGCGCTCGCCGGCGGCATGCGCGCGCGCGACGCTCCGCCCGCCGCGCGCGCCATCGCCCGTGCGGGGGGCAGAGCGCCACTGGTGGTGTCGGTGCGCGCGGTCGGCAACACCCGGAGCCGGAGCTTGAACTCGGCTTACCGCGGCAAGGATCGGCCCACCAACGTGCTCTCGTTCGAAGGTCCCGGCGCCATGCCCGATGGGAGCCGCATCCTCGGCGAGCTCGTCATTTGCGCCCCGGTGGTCGCGCGCGAGGCCCGCGCGCAAGGCAAGTCCGCCGAGTCTCACTGGGCGCACATGACGGTGCACGGTGTCCTGCATCTCCTCGGCTTCGACCATGAACGCGACGCGGAAGCCCGGAAAATGGCCGCTCGGGAGGTTCAAATCCTTGATCGGCTTGGATTTTCGAACCCGTACGCATGATCGAGTATGCTAACGTCTCCCATGTCTGAGCAGTCTACTGGCACTACCGGCCGCTGGTTCAAGCGGATCACGCAGTCGATGTCCGGCGAGCCCCGGGATTTGCCCGAGCTCATCGAGGATCTGCGCGAGGCGAGCGAGCGCGGACTGTTCAACGGCGACGCGCTGGTGATGCTCGAGGGCGTTCTCGCGGTCGCCGACATGCAGGTGCGCGATATCATGGTGCCGCGCGCGCAAATGGTGTTCGTCGAGCGCGACGAGGCCCCGGACAAGCTGGTGGAGCTCATGGTGGAGTCCGGCCATTCGCGCTTCCCCGTGATCGGCGAGGACCGCGATCAGATCTTGGGCATCCTGCTCGCCAAGGACTTGCTGCGGCTGCAGATCGAGGACGGCGAGTCCTTCGAGATCCGCGAATACCTGCGGCCGGTCATGTTCGTGCCGGAGAGCAAGCGGCTCAACGTGCTGCTCAAGGAATTCCGCCAAAGTCACAATCATCTCGCGATGGTGGTCGACGAGTACGGCGGGGTCTGCGGCCTGGTGACCATCGAGGACGTCATCGAGCAGATCGTGGGCGAGATCGACGACGAGCACGACGTGGAGGACGCTCAGGCGATTCGCCGCGAGAGCGACCGGGAGTTCACCGTGCGCGCGCTCACCCCCATTGCCGACTTCAACCGCTACTTCGGCACGGCCTTCTCGGACGAAGAATACGACACCATCGGGGGACTCCTCATGCAGGAGTTCGGACGGCTTCCGCGCCGCGGAGAGACCATCTCCGTGGGCGAGATGGAGTTTCGCATCCTGCGCGCCGACCGCCGCCGCATCGACCTGTTGCGCGTGATCACGCCGCGCGTCATCGAGCCGCCCGGGCCGGATCCCGCCGATCGCTGAGACCTCGCTTCTGCGAGCTGCGCGAGCCGCATCGGGGTTGAGGCTCAGTGGCGGCCGAGCAGCGCCTGCCAGTTGAGGATGGCGTTCCACAGCATTCTCTGATCGCCGCGGTTCAAGTCGCGGTGCAGAGGGTTGAAATTGAACGCTACCACCCGGCCTTTACCAACGGGCATATCGAAGATGGCGGGATGTCCGATCAGGCCATCCGCACCCCATACCTGACCGCTCACTACCAATGGTTGCCCGTCGGAGTCGCCCCAAGTCATGACGACGCTGCTCGGATCGAACGGACCGTCCAGGCACGTGGTGCAGTAGGCCATCCGCAGCCAGCGCCGGGGCGTTGCATAGATCGCGTAGTTCTCGCGAAACACGTGCGTGTGGGCGCTGTAGCCGTAGGCGATGGGGCTTTCCGGCTGGACGAAAGTGACCCGCAGGTGCGAGCCCGGGCTGCGCGTCTCGGTGAACACCGAAGCCGCCGCCGCATCGCTCCCACCGCCTGCAGCGCTGCGCGGCACGCCGCCCGACTCGCGGCGCACCCCGCGCACGAGGCCGCCCTCGAGCGCCAGCATCGAGCCGTTGCCGAGCGTGATGAGGAGCCCCCCCTGGTCGACGAACCGCTGAATCTCGGCAAGACCTGCATAGCCGACGCCGCCCGTGATGTCATCCGACTCGGCCGGCGTGCCGTGACTCGGCGTCAACTGGGTCTTCTTGAACGGCATCGGCCCCCAGGCTTTGGGAATGCCCTCGATCTGCTCGGCGAGCTCGAGATCGACGTGTCCGTATAACAGCACATCGAAGCGCGCGCGCAGGTTGCCGCGGCGCACGTCCTCGTCGCGCACGTAGGTGTAGGGAATGTGCCGCTGGTCGAGCGCGTAGCGCACCCAGCCGTTGCTGTCGGTGTCCGCCCAGGGCACCCACACGCCCAGACGCGGTACCGGCGCCGCATGCGTGGCTGCGCGCGGGGCAGCGTCGAGGCGCTGAAAGTCGAGCCCAAGATCCGAAGCCGCGGCTGCGAGGGCGGCATCGAGCCCGGGCTGCGCCGGGACGATCCACGAGCCGCGCGGATAGTCGCGCGCCCCGGCGCTGAAAGGCTGCTCCGCAATCTCGAGCTTGAAGCGCGACAGGCGAAAGCGCGCTTCGAACAGACCCTCCTGGCCCGTGTCCTTCAGCACGTACACCGCGCCTTGGCCGGCGATGCGGCCCGCCGGGTGCGGCCGCTCGGTGAGCGGCGCGAGCGCAGCCTCGCGCACCGCGGGGTCCGCGGAGGCGACGGCGGTGAGGTGGTAATTGGCGGGCAGCTCCCAGGAGATATCGTCGTAGGGCTCGCCGGCGTCCTTCGGAAAGAACTTCGCACTCAAGAGGTCGACCGCATAATTCCGATACGGCTGGTCGAGCCGTACCACGTAGGTACCGGCGGCGAACGTGCCTTCTTTTATCGAGAGCGTGGTGCTCGCGCGCTGCACCTCGATGCCCTGCGCCATGAGGAGCGCGACCAGCTGCGCGACGCGGCGCGGATCGCCCTGATCCTCGGGGATAAGGAATGCGAACGGCGCCTCGGTCGTGCCCTTGCGCCACGATTCGAGGCCCTTCCGATAGAAATTGCGCAGCAACGACTTCGATTGCTGCGCGGTCATGTCGAGCGCCGCGAGAGCGGCGGTCTCCATGTAGTTCACGTTGTCGCGTGCCGACCAGCGGAAGGGACCGGCGGGCGGCGGCTCGGGCCGATACCATTCCCGGCTGGTCTCGTCCGGGTACGACATCTGCTCGAGCGTCTCCGCGGTGCCGTTGCCGAAGGTCTCGTAACCCCGGCCCATGGAATTGTGGTTGAGCCCGATCGAATCGAGGAACACGTGGGCGAAGTCGTCGCCGAAGTTCCAGGTCCAGACGCCGGGCATGCCGAAGCCGGTGAGCGTGGTCACCTCGTGAAAGCTCATCTCCAGGCGCTCGTCGTAACTCACCGGATCGATGTTGTCGTTGATCGGCCCCGTGCCGTTCCAGGTGATGAGGAGCGCGACGCTCTCGTGCAAATCGTGCACCACCTGCGGGTGCCAATCGAAGAACATGCGCTGCACCGCCTTGGTGGTCTCGTGGGTGAGTTGAATGGCATCGCGGTTGATGTCGACCATGGCGTAGCGCGACCAGTAAGGCGGCGCCTGCCGCGGCAGGGTGGCGCGGTCGGTCTTGCCCTTCAAGAAGCGGTAGAACCATTCCACCTGCTTGTCGCGGCCGTCCGGGTTGGAGACTGGATTGATCAGTACCACGACGTTCTCGCGGATTCGCCGCATCATCGGCTGCTCGGAGACGGCGAGGCGATACGCGAGCTCGAGCATGGTTTCGGTCGAGCCGGTCTCGTCGGAATGGAGCGCCGCATTGAAGTAATAGATCGGCCGCGCGCCGGCAATGATGCGCTCGGCGGCGTCGGGATCGGTCTTGCGCGGATCGGCGAGGGCGGCCGTCGCGGCTTTCAGCCGGTCGAGGTCGCGGATGCCTTGCTCATCTGCGATCGCGAGCAGCACGATGTCGCGGCCCTCCTCGGAGCGCCCGATGGTGAACAGGCGCACGCGCGGCGAGGCGGCGGCGAGTGCCCGGCTGTAGGCGTAGGCGGTTGCGGAGTCGACCAGCTCACCGGGCGCGCCCGGAATCCGATGCAGGAATGCGCGGGGCGAAGGGACGGTGGCCGAGGCTGGCAGGGAAGATACCCAGGGCGATGAAAACCTGGGCTCGGTTGTTGCGGCGGCGATTTCGCGAGTGGCGTCCGCGTCCTCCGTGTCCGGAGCGGCGATTGCCTCCGGAGCCGTGGCTTGGGACCAGGCCGGCGAGAAGGACAGAAGCAGCAGCGCCGCCGCAAGCGGAGCACGCACGGAAGTGATCATCGACATGGTTATCCCCCGAGGCGTCGGCGCGCCATGCGCCCGCGCCAATATACCCGAACGCGGCGCGCGTTATTGAACGAACGAAAAGCAACGAAGAAGGCCGGGTGCGGGCGCGCAGCGTCTAGGGGTGAGGCAGGCTCAACGCCTCGATCATGTGTCGGTAGTCGAGCAACCCGGCCGTGGCGAGTCCCGCAACCTTTCCGTCATCGTCGCAGCGCCGCACCAGCACCGCTTCACGGTGGAAGCGCTCGCCCTCGAAACGCGCCGCTTCCTCGAGGGACATCGGTCCGCCCTGCAGCTTCAGGGTCACGAGCGAGGCTGGGCTCAGCTTCGCCAAATAATCCGGGTCCGTCGCGAGCAAATAGCGCTTCGCGGGAACGTGCAGACGGACCGGTTCGGAGACCTCCGCCGGGAATCGCTCAGCGAGCCAGCGACCACCGACTCGCTCATGGGCGGCGTCCTCGGTCCATTCGGCGAGGTCGTCCGGTGCATTGTCGATGAGGTGACCGACGTCATGCAGCAGGGCGGCGACGATGAGCGCCGGCGGTGCGCCGGCCGCGCGTGCGAAGTGAGCCGCCTGCAGCCCATGCTCCGCGATGGAAACGCACTCGCCGAAGTAGGCGTCGTCGCCCCTATCCGCATACAGAGCGAGGATCTCGTCCATCACGCTCATGGAGCCGCTCCCGCCGCGAGCTCACGGCGCAGGAGCGCGGCGGTGCCGTAGACGCTGTCGCGCGTGAGATAGCACCCGCGCAAGTGGCGAGCGTGCCGCGCGGAGGAAAATGCCGTGCGGCCGTGGAGAATGCGTTGGTTGTCGAACAGCACGATCTCGCCCTCCGGTAGATGCAGCTTGAACTGGAAGCGCGGCTCGCGCAGCACGGCAGCGAAGCGGCGATAGGCCGCATAGAACGGCGCCGCCTCGAGAGGCGCGAGACGCAAGGGGGCGATGGAGCGGCTGTTGTAGTGGACCGCGCAGACCTGGTCCCGGCAGGAGAGCTCGATCAGCGGCCGCTCCGCGAACAGCTCGGCGTTTTGCGAGCGATAGTGAAACGGCACGGGCGTCCGCGCGAGCAGCGCGAAGGCCTCGGGATCGACGTCGCGCAAATGCTCGGCCAGGGCGAAGCCGTCGGCAAACAAGCTCTCGCCTCCGTCCGGCGACGCGATGAGCACGTGCAACGCTTGAAAACCCGGCACCGGATCCCGGTACGGATTGTCGGTATGCAATCCCAGCCCGAGATCGGAGTAGGCGAGGTTCTCGGGCTGTGGCACGGAGCGCACGTCGAATACCAGGCCGTAATTCGTGTCGGCGACCTGGCCGACGAGGCGCATGGACGCGAGCAGCGCATCCTCCGCCGCCGGCACGCCGCTCAAGAACGCAATGCCATCCTGAAGCAGGCGGCTGAGCCAGCTCGATCGCAGCTGGCGGTCGGATTGCACCTGCTTCCAGCTTGCGCGCGCGAAATCGTGCCCGGCCTCCCGGTCAGCTCCATTGAGCCAGCGGCGCGCCTCGCATTCCGGACGGTAAGGGCCGCGGTCACGCTGCGCGGCGAGCCAGGGCAGGTCGAACCAGATGCCCGCGGCCGCGCCTTCCCATTCGACACGGACCCGACCGTTTTGCACGGCGGCCGCGCGGATGCGCGGTTGCTCGGGCAGATCGGCGATATCGACCAGCCGCTGACCGCTGTGCGGGTCGCGGTGTCCCGGCGCATTGTCGTAGAGCCAGATGCTCGCGAATTCATCGATGCTGCCGTCTGCCCATTCAACGCCGAGGGTGTCGGGGCGAGAGAAGATCGTCGCAGCCTGGGTTTGCGCGCTCACGGCAGGTGCCTGCCTTCGCGCACCGCCTTCGAGCTCAGGTAGCACAGATACGCCGCGGCCAGCGCAGCCAGGACGCTGACAGCGGCGAGCGTCGTGAATACGCGCTGCCAGCCGAATGCCACGGACACGCGGCCGGCGCCGGCGCCGGCCGCAACCGCGCCCAGGTAGCCGACGCCGTCGATGATGCCCGAGGAGGCTGCCGAGGCTTGCTTGCCGCCGAAATCGAGGGCGAACGCTCCCCCCAGATAGGAGTAAGGGCCCAGGAGGCAAAACGCGATGATTCCGATCGCCAAAGGCGGCAGAAACGTTCCGGCGGCGCTCGCCGGCATGGACGTCAGGAACAACAGTGCCGCCGCCGTGGCGGCCAGCCCGACGAGCATGATGACGGAGCGCCCGTTGGCTCCCAGCCGATCGCTCAGCCAGCCGCTCGCGAGCACGGAGACGGCTCCCACGCCGGGAAAGATCGCGCTCATCCCGGCGGCCTTGCTCGCCGTGTAGCCGACGTAGTCACGCAGGTAGACAGGTAACCAAGTGTTGAAAGTCTCGCGGATTATCGTGCAGCCGAGCGAGAGGAAGCAAACGATGAGGAAGGAGCGGCTGCGCAGCAGCGGCAGCAGCAACTCGCCCACGCCCTGGACGCGCGCCTCGCTGGCCGCGAACAGGTTGAGCGGATTGGTCTTGGCCTCGGCGAATCCGGCTTGGACGCGAGACTCCCGCAGCAGCAGCCAGTTCGACACGAAGCAAATGCCGCCGACGGCAGCCGCATAGTAAAACAAGGTCTGCCAGCCGGCGCCGTGCGCCATGAGCGCTCCCATCGATCCACGCGCCGCTGCGTCGCCCACGAGATAGCTGATGCTCAAGACGCCCGCGACGATGCCGTACGAGGAATAGTCGAACCACTTCGACGAGATCTTGATCAAGCCGGCCCAGGCAATGGATTGCACCAAGCGGTTTCCGAACCAGGCCACCATAAAGAGCGGAATCGAGCTGCTTATCGAGAACAGCAGCGTGAAGGCGGTCGCGCCCGCGAGTCCGATCAGAAAGCTGATACGACCGCCCCAGAAGTCGCCGAGGCCGGTCAAGAACAGCTTTCCCATGGCGTACGCAAAAACGCCGATGGAGGCGACATCGCCAATGCGCTTCACCGCCTCGTCGTGGCCGATGCCGTGGCGCCCGAGCTCGTCGATGATGAGCGGCGATCCCACCGACAAATCCGCCCGGCAAAAGTACAGCGCGGCGTAACCGGCGAAGAGCAACGCGATGACTTTGAATTGCTGAAGACGCAGGGAGCGCATCGCCGCATCATCCCACTAGCTCTGCTGCAGAGCGGAGGTTTCTCCATTGCAATGGGATGACATGGCGGGCGGCGCCGGCGGTTCGGGCGCAGCCGGGCGCCGTTGGCACGGAAGCTGCTTAATCCTCATCGCGGCGAATGGCGCCGCGAGTTTTACGGCCTGTTCGACCCTTAGGGCGACAAGGAGCTGCGATGAACAAGATTCGACGCCTTGAGAGGCGTGCACCGCGAGCCGCGCGGCGGCAAATCGTGGCCGTTGCGGCCGATGGACGGCGGCAAATCATTGCCGGTTTGCCGATGCCACTCATAGAGGAGCATTTCGCATGAGCTCAATCACCGCAGCGACCTCCGCGCTGCTCACCAGTCCGACCTTTCACGGCCATGGCCATAGAAGGGGCGCGCACGCGGCCTCGGGGAGCTCCTCGAGCACCTCCGCCTCGAGCAGCGGAAGCGGCGGCGGCATTGGACAATTGCCGGTCGGTGCTTCCACCTCGTTGTTCAGCGGTCTCGTTCAATCGTTCGAGCAAGCGATCGGATCAGCATCGAGCTCGGTGAGCGGCGCTTCGAGCCCGGGCACAGCGGCGACGCCGGGGCAGGGTCAGGAGCTTCAGGCGTTCCAGCATTCGCTCCTGCAGGCGCTGAAGCAGGACGGTATGACCTCGAATGGCACGGGCAACATCGTCTCGTCGCTCCAGGCCCTCATTCAACAAGTAGGGCCGAATGGCAAACCCACGGCGGCAACCGAGACGCTCACGTCCACGTTCCAGAATCTGGTGAGCGGTACGAACGGCGCCGCCGCAGCAGCGGCATCAAACTCTGCGGGCTCTGCATCCAACCAGTCGCCGAACTCGGGACTGCAAAATTTTTTGAATAGCCTCCTGCAGAACGTGCAAGCCGGCGGCGTGCAATCGCTCTCGGCCGCCGGCGCCAACGTGAACACGCACGTCTGATCGGCTGAGCGGCGCCGCCGGTCGCAGCGGCGCGACGCAATTGACGGCGGCAAGCGGCGCGGCTAGTCTGAAGCGCAGCCGAAATTTCGATCGTGGACGCGCTACCCAGACTTCCAACCCTTTATATCCCGCACGGCGGCGGCCCCTGTTTTTTCATCGACCCGCCGGCGGGCGACCCGCGGCGATGGGATGGTCTGGCCGCGTACCTGCGTGGCATCGATGCGAGCCTCGGAGTGCGGCCGAAGGCCGTTCTCGTCGTCTCGGGACACTGGGAGATGGAGCAGCCCACGGTCAACGTCGCGCAGCGCCACACGCTGCTCTTCGATTATTACGGGTTTCCCGAGCACACCTATCGCATGAAATATCCCGCACCCGGCGCGCCGGAGCTGGAGCCGAGCGTGCGCGAGCTGCTCGCCGCGGCCGGCTTCGAGCTCGGCGTCGATGGCAAGCGCGGGCTCGATCACGGCGTGTTCGTGCCCTTCATGCTCATGTATCCGGACGCCGACCTGCCCATCGTCCAGCTCTCGCTGCAGCAGAGTCTCGATCCGGCGACGCATCTCGCCATGGGCCGAGCGCTGGCGCCGCTGCGTGCACGCGGCGTGCTCATCGTGGGCAGCGGGATGAGTTATCACAACGTGGCGGCGATGTTCTCGGGCCGGGGAAACGAGGCGGCGGCCGCGTTCGATGCGTGGCTCGGGGAGGCGGTGCACGATGCGCGCACGCGCGAGGAAAAGCTCATTGCATGGCAGAGCGCCCCCGGCGGCCGCGAATCGCATCCCCGAGCCGAGCACTTGTTGCCGCTGATGGTGGCCGCCGGCGCGGCCGACGGCGACTCCGGCGTCCGCGTGTTCGGCGAGTCGATCGCTGGTAAGGCGATCTCGGGATTTCGATTCGGCTAGTCGCGCTTCGCCGCGAGCTCGCCTCCTAGGTTTGTCCTACAGCTGAACTGCGCACCTACTGATAGGCGCTGCCCCGGCGCCTGCCGAGAATCGATCCTGCGATTCCACGGCCCAGAGAGGACGGTAGCGTTGAACACGGCGATCAGAGCGATTTCGCACGAGCCCCGCTGGGATGGCACTCTCGCCGAGTGTCCGGCATGGTTCCCGAAGGACGGTGACCTGCTCGTCGTGGCGGCGCATCCCGACGATGAGGTGCGAGGCGCCGGAGGCCTCATCCATGCCTGGGTGGCGCGAGGAGGCACGGTACGCGTGCTCAGCGTATCCGATGGCGAGACTCTCGACCCTCGGTCCTGGGCGCTCGCGAGCGCGCGCCGGGAGGAACTCAACGAAGCGCTTCGAAAGCTTTGTCCTACGCACGTGGCCGTGACGCGACTCGGGCTCCCGCTCGGCAAGATCAGCCAGCACTGCAACCGACTGCGCAACGCCCTGCTGTCGCTCGCGAGCGGTGAGGTCACGCTGGTCGCGCCCAACGAGCGCGCCGCCCATCCCGACCACGAAGCGGTGGGCGGGGTGTGTGTGGAGTTCGCCCGCGCGCAAGGAATTGCGCTGGCGCGATATGGGATCGGACAGTACGGCATCGGGCCGGGGCAGCCCGCCGCGGCCGCCGCGCGGGTCAGCGAGGCGCGCTGGGTCAAATTCGCCCTGAGCGACGATGCGAGGCGTGCCAAGGCCCGCGCTGTGCAGTGCTTCCGGGCGAGGAGCGTGTCTCGGCGCGGTCGGAGTTCGTCCCCTGCCGAGGCGCCGCAAGCTGCCGAGCGGGCCTACGAGGCGTTCCTGGTGTGAGCCCCGGAGCCCGACGCGACTCCCGTCGCCGCTCACGATTATAATCATGCGTCGCTCGCACCGATTCGGGTCGCGCGCAGGCAAGCGAGGAAAGATGGCAAAAAAAGCGCTCGCTACCTACCGTAAGAAGCGCGACTTCTCGAAGACTGCGGAGCCGAGCGGCGAGCATGCCGTCGCCTCCTCGGACCGGCTGCGCTTCGTCGTTCAAAAACACGCCGCGCGGCGCCTGCATTACGATCTGCGGCTCGAGCTCGATGGCGTTTTCAAGTCGTGGGCGGTGACTCGCGGCCCCTCCGACGATCCTGCCGACAAGCGCCTTGCGGTCGAGGTGGAGGACCATCCGCTCGATTACGGCGACTTCGAAGGAACGATTCCGGCCGGCGAGTACGGGGGCGGCAGCGTGCAGCTCTGGGATCGCGGCTACTGGGTTCCGGAAGGATCCAAGTCGCCCGAGGAGGCACTGCGCGGCGGCGACTTGAAGTTCACGCTCGAGGGCAAGCGACTGCACGGCAGCTGGGTGCTGGTGCGTCTGCGAAACGACCGCACCGGCGGCAAGCGCACCAACTGGCTCCTCATCAAGCATCGAGACGCGAGCGCCCGCGCGGACGGCGGCGCGGCGTTGCTCGCCGCCGATCGCTCGGTGGCATCGGGCCGCTCGATGCAGCAGATCGCCGCCGGGAAGGGGCGGGCACCGGCGCCGTTCATGCTGGCGTCCACCCGCGCAGCCAAGGCGGATGCGGTATGGCGCTCCAACCGCCCCGCCGAATCGGCGCCGGCGGCGCGAGCGACCACGCAGACTAAAGTCGTGAAACTGAAGGGCGTCGCGACGCGCCGCATACCCGATTTCATCGAGCCGCAATTGAGTCGATTGGTCGAGCAGCCGCCGCTCGAGGCGGGCTGGGGGCATGAGGTCAAATTCGACGGCTACCGCCTGCAGCTGCGCGTGGTGGGCGGCAAAGTCACGCTACTCACGCGCAGCGCCCTCGACTGGACGTCGAAGTTCTCCTCGGTCGCCGCCGAGGCAAAGGACTTTCCCGATTGCATGATCGACGGGGAAGTGGTGGCCCTGGATGAGCGCCGCGTGCCGAACTTTTCGGCGTTGCAGGCCGCGCTGTCGGCCGGCCAGTCGAAGGACCTGGTGTTCTTCGCCTTCGATCTCTTGTTCGAAGGCCGCGAGGATTTGCGCGGATTGCCGCTCGCCGAGCGCAAGGCGCGGCTCGAGAAGTTGCTCGAGGGCTCGCCCGAGCACATCCGTTTCGTGAGCCACCTGCAATCGCAGGGCGACACGGTGCTCGAGTCCGCCTGCAAGATGGGGCTCGAGGGCATCGTGTCGAAGCGGCTCGATGCGCCGTACTCGTCGGGTCGAGGCGATAGCTGGCGCAAGGCCAAATGCCGCGCCGGCCACGAGGTGGTCCTCGGCGGCTGGACGACCGAGGGGGGCACGCTGCGCTCGCTTCTCGCCGGCGTCAATCGCGCCGGCCATCTCGTGTACGTGGGCCGCGTCGGCACCGGCTACACGCGCAAGACCGTCCAGGAATTGCTGCCGAAGCTCAAGGCCTTGACCGTCGATCAGAGCCCGTTCGGCGGGGCTAATGCGCCGCCGAAGAAGAGCGACGTGCGATGGCTCGAGCCGAAGCTCGTGGCGGAAATCGAGTTCGCCGGCTGGACCGGGTCGGGAATGATCCGGCAGGCCGCCTTCAAGGGGTTGCGCCTGGACAAGCCCGCCTCCGAAGTCGTGGCCGAGTTGCCCGCGGCCATCGGGGATGATGAAGCCGCGGTGACTCCACAAGAGGTACTCAAGACCGCGGCGATGCGCACGGCGCGTGCCGAAAAGACGGCGCGGGCGGCGGGCGCGCGGCGGGGCAGCGGCAAATCGAGCCCGGCGCGGCGATCGGCCGGCGGGAGCCGCACCACGACCGCAGTCCGGCCGGCGCATGCCGCGGCGGTACCGGCCAGTGACCCCGTACCTACCCGTGCGCCCGGGCGCGCACGTGCAGCCGGGTCGAAGGCGAAGGCGGCGACATCAAAGGCGGTGTCTTCGAATGCTGGCAACGCGACGGTCATGGGAGTGACCATCTCCAAGCCGGACAAGCCGCTTTGGCCCGATGCCGGCGATGGGCGCCCCGTCACCAAGCTCGATCTGGCCCTGTATTTCGAGAGCATCGGACCGTCGATGCTGCCGCATCTCGCCGGGCGGCCGTGTTCCCTGGTGCGAGCGCCGGATGGAATGGGAGGGCAGCAGTTCTTCCAGCGCCACGCGATGGCGGGAATGTCCGATCTATTCGACCTTGTGAAGGTGAAAGGCGATAAAGCGCCCTACGTCCAAATCGATCGACTCGAGGCGCTGGCCGCCGTCGCACAGATCGGCGGCCTCGAGTTGCATCCGTGGAATTGCGCACCGGACGAGCCGGAGATCGCGGGGCGGTTGGTGTTTGATTTGGATCCGGCGCCGGACGTCAAGTTCGACGCCGTCATCGAGGCCGCTCTCGAGATGCGGCGGCGCCTGAAGGCTCTCGGGCTAGAATCCTTTTGCAAGACCACGGGCGGCAAGGGACTGCACGTCGTGACGCCCCTCCTCGCGAACCGGGCGCACGCCGTGGAGTGGCCGGCGGCCAAGAATTTCGCACATGTCGTCTGTGCGCAGATGGTGCAGGACAGCCCGCGCAAGTATCTCGACAACATGTCGAAGAGCCAGCGCACCGGGCGCATCTTTCTCGATTATCTGCGCAACGATCGGACCTCCACCGCCGTCGCCCCGTTCTCGCCGCGCGCGCGGGATGGGGCCCCGGTGTCCATGCCGGTGGGCTGGCCCCAGGTGAAGGCGGGGCTCGACCCCAAGCGATTTACGGTGCGAACCGCGCCGGATCTTTTCCGCAAGAGCTCGGCGTGGAAGGACTACGACGCGGCTGCCGACTCGCTCCGCGATGCCATCCGCAAGCTCACGGGCGAGAAGCGCTAGACTATGCCGCTTCGTCCGCCGCCGGGTTTTCATGAGCTCAAGGTCCCGCCCACCCAAGCATCCTGACCCCTCGCTGGTCGCCGACGAAGTCATCGCTCCCGATTCCCGCACCGAACGGCTGAACACCAAGGCCGCGGGCGTGATCGGGCTCGCAGTCATGTGCAGCCGGGTGCTGGGGCTGGCCCGCGAGCTGATCTGCGCCGCACTGTTCGGCGGCGGCGCCGCGATGGACGCCTTCACGGTGGCCTTCCGCATCCCGAATCTGCTGCGCGACTTGTTCGCCGAGGGCGCACTGTCCACCGCCTTCGTCACGACCTTCTCGAAGACCATCGCCCGTCAGGGTGATCAGGCCGCTTGGCGGCTTGCCGACAAGGTGGCGAGCTTGACGGTGCTCGTGCTCGGCGCGCTGTGCGTGCTCGGCATGGTATTTTCGCACCAGCTGGTTGCGGTGCTCGCGCCGGGCTTCGATCTCGTCAAAGCCAACCGCACTGCGCTGCTGACGCAGATCATGTTTCCCTTCATCCTGCTCGTCTCGCTGGCGGCACTGGTGATGGGCGTGCTGAATGCCAAAAGCATTTTCGGCAGGCCCGCAATGGCATCGAGCTTTTTCAATCTCGGCTCGATCGTTGGCGGCGTGGCGCTCGGCTACCTCTACGACCCCGCATTCGGGCCGAGGGCCTTGATCGGTCTCGCGATCGGCACGCTCATCGGCGGCGCGCTGCAGCTCACGGTGCAGCTGCCGCCTCTGAAGGGACTGGGCTACCGCTTCCATCCCGACTTTCGCTGGCGCGATCCGGGGGTGGTGGCCATTCTCGCCCTCATGGGTCCCGCGGTCATCGCCGCGAGCACCACTCAGATCAACGTGCTGATCAACTCGATATTCGCCTCCACGCTGGGGGACGGGGCCATCTTCTGGCTCGCCATCGCCTTCCGATTGATGCAATTGCCGCTGGGTCTATTCGGCGTGGCCTTGGGCACGGTCACGTTGCCGCTGCTCTCGAGGCTCGTGGTCGCAGGCGAGATGGGTGCTTTTCGTTCGGAGCTCGCCCGCGCGTTGCGCCTCATGTTCCTGCTGACTATTCCCTCGACCATCGGGCTCATCATTCTCGCCGAGCCGATCATTTCCGTGATCTACCAGCACGGCCGGTTCGACGCCTACCAGGCGGCTCAAGCGGCCGGGGCGCTGCGTTTCTACGCCATCGGCCTCACGGGCTACGCGGCTCTGAAAGTGCTCGTGAACGCGTTCTACGCGCTCGATCGGCGCAAGACGCCGATGATCGTGAGCTTCCTCGCCGTCGGCTTGAATTTGTTATTCAACTGGATCTTCACTTTTCGTCTGGGCTGGGGGCATCGCGGACTCGCCTTCTCCACGGGCTGCGTGGCGACGTGCAATTTCTTGTTCCTGTACCTCTTGATGCGGGGGCACCTCGGCGGTCTCGAGTCGCGCCGCATGCTCGTGACGCTCGTCAAGGTAGGTCTGGCCGGAGCAGCCCTCGCGGCCGTCTGCGCCGCATCGAACCAATGGCTGTTGGCCCACTGGGCGACGCAGACGCTCTGGAGCAAGGGCCTCGCCTTGATGGTCACCGTGGTCGCGGCGGGGGGCGCCTTCGTGGTGTGCGCCGCGGCACTGCGGGTCGAGGAGCTGACCGGCCTCTTGGCTGCGGTGGCGCGACGGTTGCGGCGCTAGCTGCACTGCGGCGCGGTGCGGGCCGGGGTGCGGGCGGGGTCGCGGTGGGGCGATGCGCCTTTGCACAACTTTTCCGGGGCGCCGACAAAACTTGCCTCGCCGGGCATTGCAATGACCGCACGCTGCGCCGATCATTGCGGCCTGCAAGGGACTGCCGAGGGTATGCATATGCTCAGAATTACAACTTTACTGCTCCTGTTGGGGACCGGCATCGTCGCTGCCCGGGAAGTTCCGTCCGAGACTTACGTGATTCAGGCGGCCCAGGATGGCCGCGAGGCCATCGTCAAAATTCCGGTGGGTGCCGTGTCCGCGTTCTCCGCGGATCGCGCGGTGGCGCTCACCGATTACGCGGATCCGAAGGTGGAGGCGATGCGGCTCTCGGGCGATGTGCGTATCCACGTGATCGGCGCGCCGGCGCCGATTCAAATCAGAGCCGACCGCATCGTGCTCGAGCTCACGGCGGACGAGGTGCCCACACATCTGCATCTCATGGGCGGCAACCTGCGTGCTCGCTCGGGACACCGCGTGCAGTCTGCGCAGGTCATCGTCGATGATCCAGAGATGCAGACCTTCGTGGGCCACGTCGTGTTCACCGAACAGACGCCCTCGGGCGCTTTCGAGATCAAAGCTGATCGCCTCGAGCGGCTTATCGGGCCGTTCGCCGGCGTGTAGCGGCAGCGAGATTCGATGACAGCAGGAGGATGCCTTTGCGGCGCGGTGCGCTACCGCCTCGGCGAAGCACCGTCGTCGTCGGCGAACTGTTACTGTCGAAGCTGCCGCCGCGCGAGCGGCGCGCCGGTCGTCGCGTGGATCACCGTGCGGCGCTCGCAGTTCACGGTCCTGTCCGGAATCCCGGCGGTGTTCCACTCATCGCCCGGTGTGACTCGGCAGTTCTGCGGCCACTGCGGCACCGGACTCACGTACGAGAGCGAGCGGCATCCGGACACCATCGACGTTACTACGGCCTCGCTCGACGATCCCGACGCCCACCCACCGACGGCGGACGTCTGGCTCGAGGACAAGCTCAGCTGGCAGCCGACGAGCCCGGACACCGAAAAGTCCGCCGGATTCTCTTCAGGCTGAAGCCGGGGCTCGAGATCGCGAACCCGCATTCTTCCGCCACGCGAGAACGCTCATCAGTCCGATGGATGCGAAGCACAGGCTCGGGAACACGTAGCCGAATCTGACGTACACCGTGTCCACGCCCGGCATGCGCGGCGCGGTCACCAACACGCCGTCGGCGCCGCGCGGATGACGATACGGATCGTCGGCATAAGTCTTCGCGAGCAAGCGGCCGTTCGGATCGATCAGTACCGAGACGCCCGAGTTCACGGCGCGCACCATCGCGACCCGCAACTCGACGGACGCATATACCGAGAGCGCGAGGTGCTCCCACGGCTCGGATCCGGCGCCGAACCAGGAGTCGCTGGTCAGATTGACCAGAAGGTTCGGATGCAAGGCGCCCACGCGACGCAGATAACCTGGAAGAATATCTTCGTAGCAGATCACCGGGCCGAGCGCCCAGGGTGTGCCGGTCGGTGCATGCATCGACAGAAGCGAGGGTCCCGCACCCGCCGTGAACTGGCCGGCGCCGACCGGCAGGAGCTTGCGCAGCCACGGAAAGTACTCGATGCCCGGCAAGTACTCGCCGAAGGCGAGCAGCCGTACCTTGTCGTAGCGGCCTCCGATATTGCCGTTGGTCTCGAACAGCATCGCGGAGTTGAAAGCCTGATCGTGTTCGGTGTCGTAGGTGCTCGCGCCGATCACGAGCGGAATCGAGATGCCGCGCCGGATCATCGCGGGGGAATCCTCGGTGAAGTCGGCGGTCATGTCCCGCGGCAACGTCACGGGGTAGCTGCCCTCGCTCCACACCACGAGGTCCGCGCCGAGCTTCTGCAAGCGGCGGCTTTGCTCCTGCAGCGCCGTCAGCTCGCGCACGGCCTCCTCGGCCGATAATTCTCCGTCGGCGCTGTATGCGATGTTAGGCTGCACCAATCCGATCTTGAGCCACTCCGCGTGTGTGAGCGCATCGTCCACCTGCCGCATGCGTACCGCGCCGAAAATGAGCGAGGCCGCGAGCGCAGCCGCTGCGCCGATGAGCGGCCAGCGAGCCGCCCGCGGCCCGTCATCGATGAGGTCGACGAGTGCCCCGTTGACGGCCATCAGCAACGCAGTGACGCCCCATGGGCCCGTGAGCTCCGCGATCTGAATGACCAGCGGCTGCCAGGCTTGAGAGATCCACTGGCCGCAGGGGAACACCTGCGGCACGGCGAGCTCGCAGGCGACCATGAGCGGCGGGGCGAGGAGCGCGAAGGGGACTCGGAGCCTCGTGCGGATGGCGCGGGCCACGGCGGTGAACAGCAGGAAAATGAGCGCGCGCGATGCGCAGAATGCGAAGAACACCAGCGCGGCGGCGATCCAGGAGAAGCCGGCAAATCGATGAGCAAGATCGATCAGCCAGTAAAACCCTCCGCCGGTCTCGACCACGCCGGCCCACCAGCCGAGAAACAGCGCCCGGCCGTAAGTGGGCGCCCGATCCACGGCGATGAGCATGGGCACGGCGGCGAACCAGGCGAGGGCGGCCAGATCAAATGGCGCGCAGGCAAGGAACCACAGGCAGCCGCTCACGGTGGCGAGCACGAGCCCGGCGTAGAAGTTGGAGGCGCGCATCATTGTTCGGGTGAGCTTTAGTTCGCGGAAACTGCGCATGTTAAGGTATTCTGGTGCACCGCTATGCAAGAAAGATATGAGCCCTCCGCAATCGAAGCGGAGGCACAACGCTACTGGAACGAGAATCGCTGCTTCGAGGTGACCGAGGACCCGGCGCGCGAGAAATATTACTGTCTGTCCATGTTTCCGTACCCGAGCGGTCGGTTGCACATGGGCCACGTGCGCAATTACACGATCGGTGATGTGCTCACGCGGTTCATGCGCATGAACGGCAAGAACGTTCTGCAGCCCATGGGGTGGGATGCGTTCGGTCTGCCGGCCGAGAATGCGGCCATGGCGAACGCGGTCCCCCCTGCGAAATGGACCTACGACAACATCGCGCACATGAAGGCGCAGCTGAAGTCCCTGGGGTTCGCGATCGACTGGAGCCGAGAGCTTGCCACGTGCCGGCCCGAATACTACCGGTGGAATCAGTGGATGTTCCTGCGGATGCTGGAGAAGGGCATCGCCTACCAGAAGACGGGCGTGGTCAACTGGGACCCGGCCGACATGACGGTGCTCGCCAACGAGCAAGTCATCGACGGGCGCGGCTGGCGCACGGGCGCGCTCGTCGAGCGGCGCGAGATACCGATGTACTACCTCAAGATCACGGCCTATGCCGAGGATCTGCTCGATTCGCTGAAGGCCATGCAGGGCTGGCCCGAGCGCGTGCGCACGATGCAGGCCAACTGGATCGGCAAGAGCGAGGGTGTGCGGATCGGATTTCCCTACGAGATCGGCGGCGTCGAGGGAGTGATGCATGCCTTCACCACGCGCGCCGACACGGTGATGGGCGTGACTTTCTGCGCGGTCGCGGCGGAGCATCCGCTCGCGGTGCGCGCCGCCGCGGACGATCCGAAGCTGGCGAGATTCATCGAGGAGTGCAAGCGCGGGCCGGCCGTCGAGGCGGAGATCGCCACGCAAGAGAAAAAGGGCATGGCGACGGGGTTTTCCGTGCGCCATCCTCTCACGGGGGAGGATGTGCCCGTATGGGTTGGGAACTACGTGCTCATGAGCTACGGTGAAGGCGCCGTCATGGGCGTTCCGGCGCACGATGAGCGGGATTTCGAATTCGCGAAGAAATACAGGCTACCCATCGTGCCCGTGATCGACGTCGACGAGCGGACGTACTCCACCGACGCCTGGCAGGCGTGGTACAGCGAGCACGGCCGCTGTGTCAACTCGGGCAAGTACGATGGGCTCGATTTTCAAGCCGCGACCGGCGCGGTAGCGGCCGACCTCGAGCGGCTCGCCCTGGGCGAGAAACAGGTGACGTGGCGGCTGCGCGATTGGGGCATATCGCGGCAGCGCTACTGGGGCTGCCCGATTCCCATGATTCATTGCTCCGCGTGCGGCACGGTGCCGGTGCCCGATGAGCAATTGCCGGTGCTGTTGCCCGAGAACCTCGTGCCCGACGGCAGCGGCAATCCGCTGCTGAAGGACCAGGCGTTTCTCTGCTGCAAGTGCCCGCGCTGCGGCGGCGCCGCGCGGCGCGAGACCGATACCATGGACACCTTCGTGGATTCGTCCTGGTATTTCCTGCGCTATGCCTGCGCCGACAACGATCGCGCGATGCTCGACTCGCGCGTGCACTACTGGCTGCCGGTGGACCAATACATCGGAGGCATCGAGCACGCCATATTGCATCTTCTCTACGCGCGCTTCTGGACCCGCGTGCTGCGCGATCTCGAGGCCGTCGAATTCAAGGAGCCTTTCGAGAATCTGTTTACGCAGGGCATGGTGCTCAACGAGGCGTTCTTCCGCAAGACCGAGTCCGGCCGCATCGAGTACTACAGTCCCGCGGAGGTGGAGGCGCTCGTCGAGAAAGGCGCGCCTCGCGCGCTGCTGCGCGCCGACGGCAAGGAAGTGCAGTCGGGCGGCGTCGTCACCATGTCCAAGTCGAAGAAGAACGGCGTCGATCCGCAGGCCCTGGTCGATGAGTTCGGTGCCGATACGGCACGGCTGTTCACCATGTTCGCGGCGCCGCCGGAGCAAACGCTCGAGTGGTCCGACGAAGGTGTGCAGGGAGCGTATCGCTTCATCAAGCGGCTATGGAAGGCCGTGCACGAGCACGTGCTCGCGGGTCCGGTGCCGCCGCTCGAGAAGGCGGGGCTGAACGAGGCGCAGCGGGCGCTGCGCCGCCAGGCGCACCACACCCTCGCCAAGGTGACGGACGACATCGGGCGCCGGCGCACCTTCAATACGGCCATCGCCGCGGTCATGGAGCTGTTGAACTCCATCGCCAAATTCCCGCAAACGGCGCCGACGGACCGCAGCGTCGCGCACGAGGCGCTCGAGATCGCAGTGCTGTGCTTGTCGCCCATCATTCCGCACGTGACGCATGCCCTGTGGCGCGCCCTGGGCCATTCGGCGGCGCTGATCGACGAGCGGTGGCTGGCGGTGGACGCGGCCGCGCTCGAGCAAGCGAGCATTCAGATCGTCGTGCAGGTGAACGGCAAGCTGCGCGCGCACGTCACGGTGCCCGCAAACGCCGACGACGAGAGCGTGCGTAGCGCTGCGCTCGCGGATCCGCACGTGCAGAAGTTCGTCGGCGGCGCGCAAGTGCGTAAAGTGATCGTCGTGCGCGGCAAGCTCGTCAACGTGGTGGTCTAGATGCGCCCGGCGCTCGCAGCTCTCGCCTTGACCCTCGCGCTCGGCGGCTGCGGCTTTCGGCTGGCCGGCAGCGAGCGCCTGCCGGGGGTGCTGGCGAAGCCCTACCTGTCCGTGAAAGATCCCTACACCGATTTCGCGCGCGAGTTCGAGCGGCAACTCAAGAGCTCCGGTGCGTTGCTGCAGCTCGGCCGCCAGGATGCCACCGCCACCATCGAGGTGACGAGGGATCTGGTCGAGCAGCGCACCCTCGCCGTGTCGGCGCGCAATATCCCGACCGACTACGAGCTGCGCTACACCGTGACCTTCGACGTCAAGGGCCCGGATGCCGAGATTCTGGCGCCGCAAACCATCACCCTGTCGAGGGACTACAGCTTCGAAGAGAACGTGCTGCTCGCCAAGGAGCACGAGGCGGACATCCTGCGCGCGCAGATGGCGCGAGATCTGGTGACCATGGCCATGCGGGTCCTGAGCCGCGTGAAGTAGAGCGGCGTTGCGTGCTGCTCGTCAACGCGATCGACCGGCTGGAGCTCTCGGTTCTCTTGGACCGCTTCGGGCTCGAGCTCGCACTGGTGGCGCCGGAGACGGTCATTCCCGGATCTTTCTGGGGCGAGCGCGAGGCGGGCCTGATCGGCTCGAGGATTTACGCGCGCCTGGATACGCCGCTCCATTCCGTGCTGCATGAGGGCGCGCATTTCATCTGCATGACGCCCGAGCGGCGCGCAGGCTTGCACACCGATGCGGGCGGCGATGACGCCGAGGAGAGCGCCGTCTGCTACCTGCAGATCCTGCTGGCGCAAACCCTGCGGCTGGGACCTGAGCGCATTTGCGGGGATATGGACGGCTGGGGTTACAGCTTTCGATTGGGCAGCGCCGCTCGCTGGTTTGCAGAGGACGCCGAGGATGCGCGCGCATGGCTCCTCGATCAGGGTCTCATCGACGCGCAAGGCGCGATCGCGTACCAGGTGAGGCGCTCGGCAGGCGATGCAGGCGACTAACGGGCTGGCGCGCCTCCAGGCGCTTGCGATCGATTTCCTCGTGAGCCTCGCGCTCCTCGCGGTCAACGTGCCCGCAACGTTCGGGTCCTACCGCCGGCGCGCGGACCTCGCTTACGGTCCGGACCGCCGCCACCGTCTGGATGTCTACCTGCCGACCCGCGCTCGCGCGAAGCCGGGTCCCTTGATCGTTTTCTGGCACGGCGGGCGCTGGACTATGGGCGACAAGGTCGAGTACCGCTTCGTCGGTGCAGCTCTCGCCGAGCTCGGCTGTGTGACCGTGATCCCGAACTACCGGCGCTATCCGGTGGTCAAGCTGCGAGGCTTCATGGAGGATGCCGCCCGGGCGGCCGCCTGGGCCGATGAGCATGCGCGCGAGCTGGGTGCGGACGCCGGGCGGCTGTACACCATGGGGCATTCGGCGGGAGCGCACATCGCGGCGCTCCTCACCCTCGACTCCCGCTACTTCGCCGCGGTCGGGCGACATGCGCCGCGCATCGCCGGCCTCATCGGATTGTCCGGTCCGTACGATTTCTTGCCGCTCAGGGAGGATGACGTGAAGGAGATGTTCGGTCCGCCGGAGCGCTATGGCGACTCTCAGCCGGTGAATTTCGTGCGCGAGGACTCACCGCCCGCGCTCCTCATCCACGGGTCGAGAGACCGCATGGTCTCGCCCGACAACTCCTCGAGCCTTGCCGCGGCGCTGCACGCACGCGGCGTGGCGACGACGCTCAGGCTCTACGCGCACTCAGGTCACGCCAACACGGTCGCCGCGCTCAGCCTGCCCGGACGGCGGCGTGCCCCCACGCTCCAAGACATCGCCGCGTTCGTGAATCCCGCCAGGCTTCAGGCCGCGTCGGATGCGGCAACGGCCGGCATCGCGTAGGCGCGCCCGAACCGGTTGGCGAGAAATGCCTCGAGGGCGATCTCCTCCTGCTTGATGAGACCGGACTGCGGCAGATGGCCTGCGCGCAGCAAGTCGAGCACCGCGCAGATGCCGCCGGCCGTGGTGATCTGGATGGCGCTGCGGATGCGGCCCCTCATGGGGGCGGCATAGACCTTGTTCGCGTAGGTCTCCTGCACGAGCTGCCCACCGCGCTTGCCGCTCACGGTGACGAAAATGATCACCACGTCCTGCAGGGTGATGGGAACGGCATTTTCCAGGATATCGCGCAGCAGCTCCCGCCGATCGCGCAATCTCAGGTCGTTGAGCAGCGCCTTCATGATGGCCGCATGGCCCGGATAGCGGATCGTACGGTAGTTGAGGTTACGCACCTTGCCCGCAAGCGTCTCGCAGAGCGTGCCGAGACCGCCGGAGGTATTGAAAGCCTCGTACAACACGCCATCGAGGGAGAATTCCTCGAGCTCCTCGAGCGCCTGGGTCTCGCGCAGCTGGCCGTTGACGATCGCCTCACAGGGCTCGCAATACTCGTTGATGACCCCGTCCGTGCTCCAGGTGAGGTTGTAGTTGAGCGCGTTCGACGGGAACTTGGGCAGCGCTCCGACGCGCATGCGCACGTCCTGCAGCTCATCGAAGTGCGAAGCGAGATCGCTCGCAACGATGGTGATGAAGCCGGGTGCGAGACCGCACTGAGGAATGAACGCGGTGCGTGCCCCCGCGGCCAACTGCTTGACGGCGCGCGTGCTCGCCACATCCTCGGTCAAGTCGAGATAATGCGCACCGGCGGCCTTGGCCGCTTCCGCGATGAGCCGCGTGGCGTGGTAGGGTGCGGCGCTCAGGACGGCGTACTTGCCCTCGAGGATTTTCCGCAGCGTATCGCCCCGCGTGATGTCCGCGGCCACCTTCGTCACGGTTGCCGCCGTCTCGAGCCGGTCGAGTGCCGCCTCGGAGCGGTCGATGACTGTCACCGCATAGTCCCCGGAGCCGACCAACAGCTCGGCGATCATCGAGCCGATTTTCCCCGCCCCTACGATGGCAATGCGCTCCATTGAGCCTCCCAGATTGAAGAAACCGCCGTTCCGACGGCCATTTTCGCGAGCTGCACCGACGATTTATAGGGATAAACTGCGCATTATCACGATATAATTAGGCGATTTGCAGAGGCTAACCGTCGAAATGTAATGGATGCGATCGACCAGAAATTGCTCCTCGCGCTGCGCGAAAACGCACGGGCTTCGACAGCCAAGCTCGCGCGGCTGGTGGGGCGTTCCCGGACGAGTGTGCAGAGCCGGATCGAGCGCCTCGAGAAGGAGGGGGTGATCGTCGGCTACGGCGTGCGCCTCGCGCCCGAGCACGACTTGGGCGCGGTACGCGCGCACGTGATGATCAAGGTGGGATCCAAGGAGGCGCGTGCCGTCACTGCCGCCTTGAGGGGCATCCCGCAGGTGCGGGTGCTGCACTCGGTCAGCGGCGATATGGATCTCATCGCCGTGGCGGCCACCGCATCGGTGGCCGAGATGGACGGAGTCATCGATCGCATCGGCGCGCTCGACGGCGTGGAACGCACGACCTCGTCCATCCTCCTGTCGACGAAATTCGAGCGCTAGCGGGCCGTCGGGCCGGCGGAGTCGGACAGGCTGCTGGGCGCGCTCAGTCTCGAGCCGCGATGACCGCGATCTCGATCTTGTAGGCGGAACCCGCGAGCTTGGGGGAAAGGACTGTTGCGCGCGCAGGGGCGGCGCCCGGCAGGATCCATCGCTCCCAGACGCCGTTCATGTCACCGAAGGTGGCCATGTCCGTGAGCCAGATGGTGGCCGAGAGGAGCTTGCTCTTGTCCGTTTTCGCTTCCGCGAGCAGCGCGTCGATGGTGGATAGGATTTCCCGGGTCTGTTCCGCGACGCTCTTGCCCTCCGCATGGTCAGCCACTTGGCCAGCCAGATACACGGTCTTGTCGTGGATGACCACTTGCGACATACGGGGGCCGCTATGCAGGCGTTCAATGGACATGATTTCTCCCGCGATAATAAAAAACGGCGTGGACCTTTCGAGCCCACGCCGCCGGATTATCGCACCGACGGGGGAGTTGGCTGGCTTGCCGGCGCGAGATGCTCCTAAACCTTGGGCCACGCGCTAGGGCGCCTGGCACGACTCAATACTGCCAAATCGCCGCTAAAACGCGACGTACACTTTATGACCCATGGTTTAATTAATTTCACTTGACGCATGGAGCTGATGGGCGCCAGAGGGGCGCGATGGGCGGCCGAGCGCCCTGCGCCTTCAGGTCGCGGGCGATGGCGCATTGCGGGGCTGGCGTGCCCGCTTGATGCCGTAAGCGCCCACCGCCACCGCCAAGGTCACGAGGCTGGTCTTGAAGTCCTGCTGCATGGCCGGAGTGAACGCCATCGCGACGAGCACGGCCGCCATGGCGGCGATGGCCGCATAGCTCAGCCAGGGAAACAGCCACATCACGACCGCGGGCGGCGGCTCGCCGGCGCGCTCGCGCCGTACGCGCAGCGTGATCTGCGATACGCAAATCGCCATGTAGACGTACACCACGAGAGCGCCCGAGGAGCTCACCAGGAAATCGAAAACGGCCTGGGGGGCCTCGGTGGCCGCGATGATGCCGAGAAAGCCCGCTACGGCCCCCATCAGCACCGAGCCGACGGGCACCCGCCGCTTGTTGAGCTTCACCATGACCTGCGGCGCATCGCCGCGGTCGGCCAGGATGAAAAGCACCCGGGAACTTACGTAGAAAGCGGAGTTGAGGCACGAGAGCACGGCGGTGAGAATGATGACCGTCATGATCGTTCCGGCCCACGGCACGTGCATGGTATCGAGCGCCAGCGTGAACGGCGATTCGCCGGAGCGCACCGTGTTCCAGGGAGCGACCGACACAATCAGGAATACGGACAGCACGTAGAACGTCAGAATTCGCAGGATGACCGCGCTCCCCATGCGGGCGACGGCGCGTCCGGGCTGCGCCGATTCCGCGGCCGCGATGGTGGTGATCTCGGCACCCGTCATGGCGAAAAACACCGTGGGCACGGCGGCGAGTACCGCCACCCAGCCGTTCGGGGTGAAGCCACCGTAGGCCGTGAGGTTGCCGAAGGTGGCGCCCTGCGGGGATGTCCAGCCGAAGGCAAATGAGGCGGCGATGACGATGAAGACGATGATCGCGGCCACCTTGATCGAGGCAAACCAGAACTCGAACTCGGCATAGGAGCGGGCGGACATGAGATTGACGGCGGTCATGATGGCCATGAGGCCGAGCCCGATTTCGAGCGGCGTGAACTGGGGCAGCCAGTGCCCGAGTATTTTCGCGCCCGCGATGGCTTCGACCGGTACGACCAGCACCCAGAAATACCAGTAAAGCCATCCGACCACGAACCCTGCCCCATCGCCCAAGCCTGCGCGGGCGAACTCGGTAAAGGAGCGCACTTGCGGGAGCGCCGTCGCCATCTCTCCCAGCATGCGCATCACCAGCAAGATCAACAGTCCGCAAATCGCGTAGCTGATGAAGCTCGCCGGACCGCCGCGCAGGATGGAGGTGCTGCTGCTGACGAACAATCCCGCTCCGATGATGCCGCCGATGGAGATCATGGTCAGATGCCGACCTTTGAGCGATCGGCTCAGCTCGTTCTTCCCGGTCGTCGTCGTTGCCGACTGCGTCATCGTGTCTCCCTTCAATTGGCCGCCGGATCCGGTGCCGCCCGCTGCTGTTCAGCCAGCCGGTGTGCGTCGCCGGCCGGCGCATTGCCGCGCGCGTACGGCTTGGCGAGCACCATGTACGCGGCTCCGATCAGCACGACTCCCAGGGTGGTCGCCGACATACCGTAAACCGTATACCACGGGTCCGCGGCGCTCTGCGGCCGCGGCCAGAGAATGTTCACGATGGCGGCCACGCCATAGGCGAGCGCCAGCACGTTGACGGGAATGCCCCACGCACCCAGGGTGAAGGGACCCGCCGGCCGCCACCCCTTCGCGCGCGCGATCAGCGCGGCCAGCACGATCATCTGAAAGGCGATGTAGATGCCGACCGCCGCGAAGCTGATGATGGTGTCGATCGCGTTCGAAAGCCACAGCGAGGAGAGCGCGATCACGGCGGGAATCGCCCCCATCGCGAGCAGCGCGTTGGCCGGCACGTGATGACCCGGCGACATGCGGCAGAGGAACCGGCTGCCGAAGATCATTTGATCCCGGGCGTAGGCGAACACCAGACGGCTGGCGGCGGCCTGCAAGCTCAGCAGGCAGGAAACGAACGAGACCAGCACCACCAGGATGACGGCGCGAAATCCGGCCTCGCCCATGGCTGAGCGAAGCAAGGTGACGATGGGATCCGCATCCGTGCCGGCCATCACCGCACCGATGTCCGGGATCGCGAGCACGAAGGCGAGGCACACCCAGGTCGCCGCGGCGCCGCCGATGTAGATCGTCATGCGCATGGCCTTCGGGATCATGCGGCTCGGATCCGGCGTCTCCTCAGCGACATCCCCGCACGCCTCGAAGCCGTAATAGCAGAAGATGGCGGCGAGCGAGGAGGCGAGGAACGCGGGCCAGTAGCTCGCGGCGCGCACGAAGGAGGTGTCGACGAGCACGTGCAAGGGTTGATGGCGCGCGAACAAGAGCAGATATCCGCCCACCACGATGGCGCCGATGATCTCGCAGCTGAACCCGAACATCGCCATCCGCGCGAGCAGCCGTGTGCCGGATAGATTGAGGGAAGTGGTCGCGGCGATGAGCACGAGCGCGATCACCGTCGTCGCCGCCGGCGTGCTCGCAAGTCCGAACAATTGGGCGAGAAACGGCGCGATGCCGGTCGCGACCCCGGCCATCGTGCAGCACAGCGCCCAGCCATAGACCCATCCCGCCATCCAAGCCCAGCGTTTGCCCACCAGGCGCCGCGCCCAGGGATAAAGCCCTCCGGATATCGGGAATTGCGAGACGATTTCGCCGAAGATCAGGCACACCAGGAGCTGACCCATCCCCACCGCGATGTACGTCCACCACATGGGAGGTCCGCCGCTCACGAAAGCGGTCGCGAACACCGTGTAGACGCCGACCACCGGCGAGAGATAGGTGAATCCGAGCGAGAAGTTCTCCCATTTCGACATGGTGCGGTCGAAATTCGAGACGTAGCCGAGCGCGCGCAGCTGTTCCGCGTCGCTATCGGCCGAGTGGGCGCGTTTGTCGTTCATCAACGCTCATCCCCTAACTGCGAGGGAGTGTCCAGTTATCGGCCAGCATACACTCTAGCAACTTCGGGACTGAATCACGCGCGCTGGCCGCGCTAACCCGCGGTGCCGTACGGCGGTAAGCGCGCCATCGTCTCGAGGTCGCCGAGCTCCTGGTCGTTGCGCACGTACAGCCGGCTCGCCTCGCGCACCGGCTGATAATCCCAGGGCGCATACCGGCCCGCGCGCAGCGCGCGGTACACGAGATGCCGGCGGCGCTGGCTCTCGAGGACGGCCGCGTGCACAGCGGGAAGATCCCATCTCTGCCCCACCTCGGCGCGAAACTCGCGCGCGCGCGGCAGGTGCGCCGGGTCTCCCGCGAGATTCACGAGCTCCTCGGGATCCTCGGCGAGGTCGTAGAGCTGATCGGGATCGACGGGCGAGTGCACGAATTTGTAGCGGCCGCGCTTGATCATCACGAGCGGCGCGATTGCGCCTTCCGCGAGATACTCGCCGATCACCTCGTCCCGGCCCGGCGCGCCCGCGAGCTGCGCCGTGAGGCTCGCGCCGTCGAGCGGCGTCGCGCAGTCGCCGAGCGTACCGCCCGACAGCTCGATCAGCGTCGGCAGGACGTCGACCAGCGAGGCGGACTCGCGCACCCGCCGCGCGGCGAAGCGCTTCGGCGCGTGCACGATGAACGGAATGCGGCACGCCGGCTCGAAGAAATTCATCTTGTACCAGAGGCCGCGCTCGCCGAGCATGTCGCCGTGATCGGCGAGCAGCAGTACGACGGTATCGCCGGCGAAACCCGCATCGGAGAGCGCGCCGAGCAGCACGCCGATCTGATCGTCGACGTAGGAGACCGCGCCGTAGTAGGCGCGGCGTGCGGCGTGCACCTGTGCGGGCGTCACGGGCTGCACATCCAGGCCGCAGACGTGGCGCAAGCGGCGCGAGTGCGGATCGAGCTGATCCGGGCTCATCTGTACGCGCGGCATGTCGATATCGACGCCCTCGTAGCGGTCCCAGTAGCGCCCGGGGATGACGTACGGGTCGTGCGGGTGTGTCATCGAGGCCACCAGGCAGAAAGGCCGGCGGTCGCGGCTGCGCGCGAGGTCGAAGATTTTCTGCCGCGCCTGAAAGACGACGTCGTCGTCGAAGTCGATCTGATTGGTGCGTGCACAGGGACCTGCCTGCGTCACGGAATCCATGGTGTGGTACCAGCTCGGCCGCTCCTCGAAGTGCTCCCAGTCGGGCGTCCAGCCGAAGTCCGCCGGGTAGATGTCCGTGGTGAGCCGCTCCTCGAAGCCGTGCAGCTGGTCAGCTCCGCAAAAATGCATCTTGCCGCTGAGCACCGTCCGATAGCCGGCGCCGCGCAGATAGTGCGCGAACGTGGGAATCTGCGACGCAAACTCTGCGGCATTATCGTAGGCGCCGATGGCAGAGACCTGGCGTCCCGACAAGAACGAGAAGCGCGAGGGGGCGCAGAGCGGGCTGTTGCAGTAGAACGAATCGAACACGACGCCGCCCGCAGCCAAGGCGTCGATGTGCGGGGTCTGCGCGATGCGATTGCCGTAGGCGGGCAACGCGCGCGCCGTCAATTGATCGGCCATCAATATCAGGAAATTGGGCGGGCTTGTCACGGGAGCTCCTCGTCTCATCGCCGGATCATTGCATGGGCCGTCCGCCGCAGCGTGCCGAGGACGGCCTTTTCCGGGAATGCGCGTTTCGGAATCGCGTGAATAGCGCGGCTTTTTTGCTGGAACAGCACGATACGCTCGTTCTCCTTGAACGCCGCGAGCTCGCTCCACGGAATCCGCTCGACGATGGCGTCGGCCGGCTGAATGCTCACGCCCTGATCGTCCCACACGGCGATGGTCACGCGGCGCAGCGTATCGTTGCGCTTGAATGCCGCGGCTGCCGCTTGCCGCACCTTGTTGATTTGCGTGATCCGAAACGCCCCCAGGCAGGCGGTCAGGCCGATGAGCAGCGGCAGCGAGCCGAAGCTCAGGTTCGACACGGACAATGCGAAGAGACCGATCAACACCGCGGCGAACAGGCTGAACTCAACCCGCGGCCGCACGCCGAGAGCGAGCAGCCGAGCGGATGCGATGTCCTCGGCCTGCAATGTATATTCCACCGGCGCCATCGGGATTCACGGGTGCTTCGCCGTTTCCTGCGCGTGGTAGGCGACCCAGCTTTGGTCGATGAGGTAGGCGTGGATGTTCTCCACGTCGCGCTCGCTCAGGATATCGTCGAACCGCTCCATGCCCGCCGCGCCGAGCACACCGTGCAGCACGATGTCCTTGAACTCGGCATGCAATCCGGCATTGAGCCGGCGCAGGTCCGGCGTGACGTTGATGCCGAGCGCATGGCAACGGGAGCATTCCTCGACGAACTTCACCTCGCCCGCATCGATGTCCGCCTTGCGCGCCGTTTGTTCGGGCGGCTTCTCGAACGGCTGCTCGACGCGCGCCGGCGGCGTGGGCACTGCGCCGCCGCCGAGCTTCAGCGCAACGATGCGATTGGTATTCTCGAACTTCATGGTGGCGCTCGAGGGTGGCACGGCGCCTTCGGCGATACCCGTGCCGCCGTAGCCCATTTGCACGGCGACATATTGCTCACCGTTCACCGCATAAGTCGTGGGCGCCGCCATGATGTGGTTGCCCGTGTTGATGACCGTGAGCACCTTCCCCGTGTCAGCCGCATACACCCACAATCCGCCGCTGCCGCGGCCCTGGAACACGAGATTGCCCGCGGTGGACATGACACCGCCGTCGTAGCCGCGCATGCCGCTCGAGGTCTCGTGCTCCCAGACGATTTTCTGAGCCGCCGGATCCCAGGCGCGGATGAGCTCGCGCACCAGCTTCACCTTGCGCTCGGCTTTCAGCTCCTTGAGGTCCGGCAGCGGGCCGTACAGGCGCTTCAAGTCCGCTGCGTCATAGGAGTCGTCGGGGAAAATGCCGTTGGTCGTGAAGAAGCCGTCGAGAAACTTCAGCGCACCGCCGTTCGTCCCGAGGTCGACCCAGACGCTGGGCGTGTCGATGACCGGGATGTACACGAGATGCGTCTGCCCGCTCAAGGACATGGGATTCCAGGTGTGAGCGCCCGACCACGCGGGGTAGATATTCTTGGGCGAGCTGTACCAGTCGGCCTGCGGCGTGATCGCCGGCCGGCCCGTCTTCATATCGACGCTCGACGCCCAGTTCATGTAGGTGAAGGCCTTCGCGGAGAGCAGCTCGCCGCTCGCGCGATCGAGAACGTAGAAGAAGCCGTTCTTATTCGCCTGCATGAGAACGTGGTGCTGCGCGCCGCCGATCTCGAGATCGGCGAGGATCATCTTTTGAACGGCGTCGAAATCCCAGTGATCGTTCGGCGTCGTCTGGTAGTGCCACGCGAGACGTCCGGTCTCGGCATGCAGGGCGATGATCGAGGCGGTATACAGCCCGTCGAGTTTGGAATTGCCGAGCTGCTTCAGATCATAGGGCGCCGCGTTGGCCGTGCCGAAGTACACCAGCCGCAAGGCGGGATCGTAGGCGAAGCCGTCCCATACCGTCCCACCGCCTTTGTACTGCGGATTGCGCTTGGGATCCCAAGTCTTGGCCGCGGCCGCGAGATCCGGCGTTTCCAGCGGCCGGCCCGGTTCCGGCGGCACCGTGAAGAACCGCCACCTGAATACGCCGCTCGAGAGATCGTAGGCCGAGACGTAGCCGCGCACGCCGCCGTGCCCCATGTCCGCCCCGCCATTACCGATGACCACTACGTCGCCCGCGATCTGCGGGGCGCCCGTGCTCGCGTAGGGCAGCCGGTGATCGACGATGGTGTCGACCACCCACACCGGCTTGCCGGTCGCCGCATCGATCGCGTGCAGCCGGCCATCGCCCGAGGCGACATAGACCTTCCCCTTCCACACGGCGACCCCGCGGTTGACGAGATCGCAGCACGGATTCCTGGCCGGGAACCAGTCGCCTTTCGGATCGTAGCGCCACCGCTGCTTGCCGCTCGCGGCATCGAGCGCATACACATAGCCCCAGGTGCCGGAGGTGTACATGACACCGTCAACGACGATCGGGGTCGCTTCCTGGCCGCGCTGCGGGTTCCCCAGATCGTAGCTCCAGGCAAATCCCAGCTGCTTCACGTTGCCGGCGTTGATGTCCGCGAGCGGCGAGTAGTAGCTGCCTTGCCCGTCGCGGCCGCCGGTGAACCAGTTTTGCGGCTCGGAATCGGCGGCTTTGAGACGGGTCCCGTCGAGGGCGGCCGGTGTTGCCGCGGCCCCAAAGGCGAGCGAGGCGGCGGAGGATACTGCCGCGAGGGCGCATATCAAGGCGGCAATCGATACCGAGTAGCATGGACGGCGGCCCGTGCGCACTGCGGCGCCGGCGAATGGATGGGTGGGTTGCAACACGAGTCTCCCTGGACGAAACAGCCGAAAGCTTAGCGGACACAGCGCATTACGCAATAAAATCGCGTGCCGGCCGTTTGAGCGCACGCCGGCCGCCCGACGCCTGATCGCCGTTGGAACGAAGCCTCAAAGGAGTATCGGACGTGATCCTGAGCATCGAGGACCTGCGTACGCTTGCCAGGCGGCGCATACCGCGCGCCATTTTCGACTATGCGGACGGTGGCTCCTATCAGGAGGCGACGCTGCGCGCCAATGCAGCGGATCTCGATGCGATTCAGCTGCGCCCGCGCGTCATGATCGACGTGTCCCACATCAAGCTCGCGACCACCCTCGTCGGAAGCGAAGCCTCGATGCCCCTGGCCATCGCGCCCACGGGCCTTTGCGGCCTGTACCACGCCGACGGCGAGATCCTCGGTGCCCGTGCCGCAGCGGCCTTCGGCATCCCGTTCTGCCTCAGCACGATGTCCATCTGCTCGATCGAGGACGTGCGCGCGGCGACCGATCAACCGTTCTGGTTCCAGCAATATCTGATGCGCGATCGCGGCTTCAACCAGGCGCTGATCGAGCGCGCGATCGCCGCGCGCTGCTCGGCGCTGGTGCTCACGCTGGACCTGCAGATCCTCGCCGAGCGCCGGCGGGACGCTCGCAATGGCCTGTCGATTCCGCCGCGGCTCACTTTGCGCAATGCCTGGGAAGTCGCGACCAAACCGGTGTGGGCGCTCAAGGTGATGTTCGGCAAGCGGCGTACCTTCGGCAATCTGGTGGGGCACATTGGCGGCGCGGGCGGCGCGGGCGGCGCGGCGACGCTCGCACAGTGGACGCATGCTCAGTTCGATCCCACGGCGAACTGGCGGGACGTGGAATGGGTGCGCAGCCGCTGGCCGGGCCGATTGATCCTGAAGGGCGTCATGGATGCCGATGACGCGCGCTTTGCGCTCGCATCGGGCGCCGATGCGGTGGTGGTGTCGAATCACGGCGGGCGCCAGCTCGACGGGGCGCCATCCTCGATCTCCGTGCTGCCGGAGATCGTCGCGGCCATCGACGGGCGGTGCGAGGTGCTTTTCGACGGCGGCATCCGCTCCGGTCAGGATCTGGCGAAGGCCCTGGCTTTGGGGGCGCGCGGCGGCATGATCGGCAAGGCGTTCCTGTTCGCGCTCGCGGCGGGCGGACAGGCCGGCGTCACGCGTGCGCTCGAAATCATTCGCGACGAGCTGCGCGTGACTCTGGCGCTCACGGGTACCAGCGATGCAGCCGCCTGCGGACCGCATATGCTGCGAATGCGGTAGCGCCTACAGGCCAAAGGGCCTTCATCCTACTCCCGGACCTTTCTCCAGCCGAGATCATGCCTCGATGCTCTTTCGCGCGCTCGCCTGCGACTACGATGGCACCCTGGCCCGGGACGGCCGGGTCGACGAGCCCACACTCGAGGCGCTGCGCCGCTTCAAGGCGACCGGCAAGCGGCTCATTCTGATCACGGGACGCGAGCTGGCCGACTTGCGTGCCGTGTTCGGTTGCACGGATGAATTCGACGCCGTAGTCGCCGAGGATGGCGCGCTCTTGTACTTGCCCGCCGCGAAAGAGGAGCGCCCGCTCGCGCCCCCTCCGCCCGAGCGCTTCGTCGCCTCGCTCCGCGCAAAAGGCGTGAAGCCCCTGTCCGTGGGACGCAGTGTCGTCGCCACCTGGACGCCCAACGAGACCGTGGTGCTCGAGACGATTCGCGAGCTCGGGCTCGATTGGCAACTCACCTTCAACAAGGGCGCCGTGATGTGCTTGCCGCCCGGCATCAACAAGGCGAGCGGCCTCAAGGCGTGCCTCGGAGAGCTCAAGCTGTCGGCGCACAACGTCGTGGGCATCGGCGACGCCGAGAACGATCAGGCTTTTCTCGCCGCTTGCGGGTGCTCGGTGGCCGTTGCAAATGCGCTCGAGACGGTGAAGGAGAACGTGGACATGCGCACCACGGCGGACCGCGGCGCCGGGGTCGCCGAGCTGATCGATCGCTGGCTCGAGGATCCCGCCGCGACGTTTGCCGATATTCGCCGGCACGACATCTACCTCGGCGAGTCGCGCGCGAACGGCGTGGCCGTCATGCTGCCATCCGACGACGGCGCCGTGCTCATCGCGGGCTCCTCCGGAGTCGGCAAGACCACGTTGACCCATCTGCTCATCGAGCGCATCGCGCAGGGCGGCTACCAGTTCTGCGTGGTGGATCCGGAAGGCGAGTACGACAACCTGGAGAGCGTCGCGCACCTGGGCGACGCCAAGGCGACACCGGCGCCGGAAGACGTTCTGAGCGTGCTCGAGACGCCCGATGCGAGCGTCGTGGTGAATTTGCTCGGTCTGGACGTTCCGGAACGTCCCGCCTATTTCAGCAAGCTGCTCGGGCAAGTCAGCGGCTTGCGCGCGGCGACCGGCCGTCCCCACTGGCTCATCCTCGACGAGACGCATCACTTGAGCCCGAGCACTCAAGACGTGCAGCACAACGCGCTGCCGGATGACCTCTCCTCGGCGGTGTTCATCACCACCGACCCTCGCCATCTGTCTCCCTCCGCGCTCGGCCGGGTGCGAACCGTGATCACCGTCGGACCCTCTGCGCCGCAAGTGCTCGAGGATTTTTGCCGCACGGTCAAGTTGAGCACGCCGCAGGTGCCGCTCGCGCTCGAGGACGACACGGTGCTGGTATGGGGCCTCACGGACCTGCCGCCCCAGGCGGTGGCCGTCGCCAAGGCCAAGCAGACGCACCGGCGGCATACTCGAAAGTACGCCGAGGGTCAGCTCGGTGAGGACAAGAGCTTCTACTTCCGGGGCGCCGCAGGGGCGCTCAAGCTGCGCGCGTTCAATCTCGCGACCTTCCTGCAATTGGCGCAGGGCGTGGACGACGATACCTGGCTGTTCCATTTACGGCGCGGCGATTACGCGCGCTGGTTCCGCGAGGCGATCAAGGACGATGAGCTCGCCGCCGCAGCGCAAGCCGCCGAGGCGACGCCGGACCCCGCCGAATCCCGTGCCGAGATCGCCGAGGCCATCAAGGGCCGTTACGCGCCCGCATTGGTGGGCTGACGCGAGGCTCGAGGACGGGTTGCGACAGGTGCAGGGATCCTTAGAAAGGCAACTCGTTCTCCACGGGCAGCCACGCGCACAGGCTCACTTCGCACGGATCGCTGGAATGGCTCACTCCGCCGGCGAGCGCCGCCATGCGATGACGAATGGCCGCCAGCTCGTAAGATTCGGTCGGCGGTCTGTCCTCCGGCGGATGTGTATCGCCGCGACCGCTCACCGACAAGGTAACCCGACGGTCGGAGCCGCCGAGCACGAGCGTGATGGAGCGGACCCATTTCAAACCGGGCACGGAGGGATACCGGTCCTCTTTTCGGCGCCTCAGCTCCACGTGCGCCGCCGGGCAGCGTCTCGCGCGAGGCGTTGGCGGAATGCGCCGTAGACACGGCCCACCGTGAAGCTCACGAGCGCGAGATTGAGATAGAACCTCAGTGTTTTTCGCATGCGCAGCCATGTTCCCTCCGACCGGCGCGCCTGCCAACTCTCGGCACTTGCCTTTCTGCGTCAGACAGCGACTCATATGCCCCGGCCGAGCCGGGGTCGAGGAGTCCCGCACCGTGTAGGCGGAAAGCCAGTCGCGCTGTCCTACGGAGTCCGATGCGCACCCCCCACCGGAACCTACGGCTGAACGAGTCATGCGCCTCCTGTCGGGAGGAGGGCGCGCGTCATACGCTGCCCAGGGTCATCCCGCCCGCCCAGGGTCATCCCACGAGGGGAATTCGATGCAAGACAAGGACGACGATGCGTCGCGGCAGAAGCCGGCGAAGACGGGGTCCACCGACGAGTCGATCGGTCGGCCGGATAACTGGCGTGAAGGCCGGTATCAACGCGACGGGGCGCGCGTGGACCAATCGGTCAACGAGCCCTCGCAAAGTGCGCCGAAGCCGCCCCCGGCCGAGCAGCAAAAGCCCGTGACGCGGCGGGACTACGAAAAGTAGCGGTCGCCGGTCTCGCAACTCCCTCAGAGCGAAGGCAGCGGACGCGGCTCACCGCGCGGGAACGCGGCATCGATGCGGGCGGTGTCGGCGTCGGTCAAGTGCAGGGTGCCGGCGCCCGCATTCTCGCTCGCATGGTCGCGGCGCGCAGCCTTGGGGATCACGAAACTATTCGGATGGCGCAGGAGAAAGGCAAGCGCGACCTGTCGGGCGGTCGCGCCGTGAACGGCGGCGATCTCCTGCAGCACGCGACCGTGGCGGGTGGTTGGATCGTAGGCGTCCGGCGATTCCCCGAAGGGCGTGTAGGCCACGACCGCGATGCCGCGCTCTTGGCACCAGGGGAGGACGGTGTGCTCGATCGCCCGTTCTTGCACGTGGTAGAGCACTTGATTGCATGCGGGAAATCCGGCGCCGGTGACCGAGGCCGCCTCCTCGAGATCATCGACGTCGAAATTGCTCACGCCCCACGCACGAATCTTGCCGCTCGAGCGTAGCTCCTCGAACGCGGCAATGGTGTCCGCGAGCGGATGGGCGCCGCGCCAATGCAGCAGATAGCAATCGAGCCGGTCGGTCTTGAGGCGTGAGAGAGATTTTTCGCACGCGGCGATCGTGCCCCGGCGCGAGGCGTTGGAGGGCAGCACTTTCGAGACCAGAAACACCTCGTCGCGCCGGCCCGCGATGGCGCGGCCGACGACAGACTCGGCGGCGCCCGAGCCGTACATCTCCGCTGTGTCGATGTGGCACATGCCGAGATCGAGGCCGTGTCGCAGAGCATCGACCGCATCGCTCGGCGATTGCTCCGAGTGCCAGGTGCCCTGGCCTACGACCGCGACGCGCGGACCCCCGGGACCAAAGACGCGCAGATCCATGCTCACGGCAACCGGCTCACGGCGGGCGGCTCACGGCAGGCGGCTCACGGCAGGCGGCGCGACATGCGCAGGGCGGGCTCGCGCCCCTGGTAGTAGCCCTGCACCACGTCCAGCGACTGGAACCCGAGGCTTTGATAGAAAGCCCGGGCACCGCCATTGGTCTCGCGCAGCTCGAGATCGATGCGAAAGACGCCGGCCTCGATGGCGCTCGCCGAGAGCCAATCGATGAGCTGCCGCCCGAGCCCTTGTCTCCGATGCTCCAGGCCGACCGCCAGCAAATTGAGGTGCGCCACTTGATCGCCGAAATGCATGATGGCGAAAGCGGCGATCTTACGCTCGCGACGGCCGATCAGCACGCAGCAATCGCGCCCCAGGATCGCGCGGCGCACGCGCGCCGGCGTCCAAGACCACGAGAGCCCGTGCTCGATCAAATCGCGGGACATCTCGGCGATTTCCAATGCGTCCGCATGGCGGGCGAGGCCGAGCAGCGCGAGTTCGGACATCAGCGGCCCTCGTACTCGAAGGCGGCGAGAGCCTGCTGCGGGGTCGCAGTCATCACCGGCTGCGATACCGGTCCGTTGCCGAGACGAGCTCGTGGATGTTGCCGGGCTCGAATGCCGAATGGCCGGCGTCGGGCACGATGCGCAGATCCGCCTCGGGCCACACGCGATGCAAGTCCCAGGCGCTGGTCGTGGGACACACGATGTCATAGCGTCCTTGCACGATGGTCGAAGGGATGTTTCGAATGCGCGGCACGTCGTCGAGGAGCTGTGTCTCGCTGCGCAGAAAGCCGCGGTTCACGAAGTAATGGCATTCGATGCGCGCCACGGCGAGGGCGAACTGGTCCTCGCTCCACTTGCGTATGTTGTCGAGGTTGCTGTGCAGAAAGCTGGTCGAGGCTTCCCATACCGACCAGGCGCGCGCGGCTTCGAGCGCCGCCCGCTGATCGGTGCCGGTCAGACGATGGTGATAGGCGCGCAAGTAGTCGTCGCGCTCGTCGACCGGGATGACGTCGCGGTACCCTTCCCAGCAATCGGGAAAGATTTCCGAGGCGCCGTGCTGATAGAGCCAGCGGATTTCTGCGTAGCGCAGCAAGAAGATGCCCCGCAGCACGAGCTCCGTCACGCGCTCCGGATGGGCTTCGGAATAGGCGAGCGCGAGCGTCGAACCCCACGAGCCGCCTAACACCAGCCAGCGCTCGATGCCGAGGTGTTTGCGCAGACGCTCGATGTCGGCGACGAGATGCCACGTTGTGTTCTCCACGAGGCTGGCACTCGGGCGGCTGCGGCCGCAGCCGCGCTGATCGAACACGACGATGCGGTAATGATGAGGATCGAAGAATTGACGGGCGCGGCGATCCGAGCCCGCTCCCGGCCCGCCGTGCAGGAACACCGCGGGCTTGCCGGCGGGGTTGCCGCATTCCTCGTAGTACAACTCGTGCACATCCGAGACACGCAGGTACCCGTGCTTGAAGGGCTCGATGGGCGGGTAAAGCTCGCGCCGCGGAGGGACGAGGACGCGGGCGGAGAACGATGCGGCCTGTGCCGCCGGGCGGGATCCGGAGGAGCCCCTTCGCACCGCACCGCGCAAGGCCTTCGGCCGCTTCGCGGGCGCCCGCTTCGCCGGCGTGCCCTTCGACGGGGTGCGAAGCGCCCTCGCCTGGACACGAGCGGCCTTGGGATGTGCGTCTTTTTTCTTCTTCGTCATCGCGATGGTTCCTCGGATTAGAGCGCTCGCTGGACCAAAGGACCCAAGGGCCTGCCGCCGAGCAGATGTAAGTGCAAGTGGTAAACCTCTTGGCCGCTGTCCGGATTGCAGTTCAAGATCAGCCGATAGCCGCTCTCGGCGATGCCGTACTGACGCGCCAGATCGCGTGCGACGATGACCATATGACCGATCAGCGATTCATCCTCGTCGGCGATGTCATCCGTTGTCGGAATGGGCTTGTTGGGCGCGATGAGGATATGTACCGGGGCGGCTGGGCGGATGTCCAGGAATGCGATGACCCGGGAATCGCGGAAAACGACGGTGGCGGGCAGCTCCCCCGAGATGATTTTTTCGAAAAGCGTGGGCATTGGCGCTCTCGAATGCCATGAAACCATAAAGATTAGCAGGAATACCGAGGGCATTATTGTTGCAACGCACCATTGGGTTTGGAGACGGCTCTGCGGAAGGCAAAGTGAAGGGGTGGGGGCCGAATGGAAATGGGAACGATTCTCATATACACTCGCTTTCATGCATCTGACACATGACATGGTCGCCCAGGATACGGTCGCCAAGGATAGCGAGGTGAGACTCGCCGACCTCGCTATCGGGACGGCGGCGCGCGTCGTGTCGGTGTCTTCGGGCGAGGGCGCCGCGCCGCTCGAAATGGGGCGCCGCCTCGCGGAGCTCGGCTTTTTGCCGGGTGAGCCGGTGCGCATCGTCGCCCGCGGATTGCTCTCCCGCGAACCCCTCGCGGTGCGCGTCGGAACCGGCACATTCGCGCTGCGCCTGTTCGAGGCCGCCTGCATTCGCGTTTGCCCGGAGCAGTCGCTACCCGGATAGGGCCATGGATGCCCTCTTGCGCCCGGACCCGAGTCCCTTAGTCGCCCTGGTCGGCAACCCGAACTGCGGCAAGACGGCGCTCTTCAACGTGCTCACCGGAAGCCGCCAGAAGGTGGCCAACTACGCCGGCGTCACCATCGAACGCAAGGAGGGCACGCTGCAGACGCCGTCGGGCCGGCGCGTGCGCATTCTCGACTTGCCGGGTGCCTACAGTCTAGATGCGCTGACTCCGGACGAGCAGGTCACAGCGGATGTTTTGCTCGGACGGCGGGCGGGAGAGAGTGCGCCGGACTTCGTGGTCTGCGTCACCGACGCTACCAACCTGCGGCAGAACCTGCGGCTCGCATTGAGTCTAAAGCGCCTCGGCCTGCCCATGGTGGTCGCGCTCAACATGACGGATATCGCGCGCCGCAAGGGCATCCTGATCGATGCGCGCAAGCTCGAGCAGGAGCTCGGCGTGCCGGTGGTGGAAACCGTCGGCGTCAAATCCTCGGGCGCCCAGAGGCTGGTGGAGCTGCTCGATTCCTCGGTGCTGCTCGCGCCGCTCGCACCGCGTGCCGCCTGGCGCACGCCCACCCCCGCGGATCTCGATCACGATCAGGCGGAGGTACGCCGCATCCTCGACATCGTGGGGGGCGTGCGCCGCGAGAGCGTCACCGTGAGCGACAAGCTCGATGCCGTGGTCCTGCATCCGGTCGCCGGGCCCTTGATACTCGCCGCGATTCTTTTCCTGGTATTCCAGGCCGTGTTCGCCTGGGCGCAGGTGCCCATGGATGCGATCAAGGCGGGTGTCGGCGCCTTCGGCGGTTGGGTGGGCAGCGAGATGCCGCCGAGCCTCCTCAAGGGATTGCTCGTCGACGGCGTGCTTGCCGGCGTCGGCAGCGTGTTCGTCTTTCTGCCCCAAATCATCATCCTGTTCTTTTTCATCCTGGTGCTCGAGGATTCCGGCTATCTGCCGCGCGCCGCATTCCTGCTCGACCGCGTGATGGGCAGCGTCGGACTGTCGGGCCGCGCGTTCATCCCGCTGCTGTCGAGCTTTGCGTGCGCCATTCCCGGGATCATGGCGACGCGCACCATCCAGAATCCGCGCGACCGGCTGGCCACCATCATGATCGCGCCTCTCATGACTTGCTCGGCGCGCCTGCCGGTCTATGCCTTGATCATCGGTGCCTTCATTCCGCGCCGCACGGTCGGGCCGGGACTCGAGCTGCAGGGATTGGTGTTGTTCGCGCTGTATATCCTGGGCGTGATCAGTGCGATGGGCGTGGCTTACGTGCTCAAGCGAACGGGGTCCGCCAAGCGCTTGCAATTCCTGATGCTCGAGCTGCCCGCCTATCACTGGCCGAACGTACGCACGCTCCTCATCGGGCTCTGGCAGCGGGTGGAGATTTTCTTGAGCCGCGTCGGCACCATCATTCTCGCCTTGATGGTGATCCTGTGGGCGTTGAGCTCGTTTCCGGCACCCCCGCCCGGCGCGCCCGGGCCGGCCATTCAGTACAGCATCGCGGGGCATCTCGGCGCGTGGCTTGCCGTGGTGTTCGCGCCGATCGGCTTCAACTGGCAGATCTCGATCGCGCTCGTGCCGGGACTGGCAGCGCGCGAAGTGGCGGTGGGGGCGCTCGGCACTGTCTATGCGCTCTCCGCCACCGGCTCGGACGTGAGCGGTGCGCTCACCCCGTTGATTGCGCAGTCTTGGAGCTTGCCGACTGCGCTGTCGCTGCTCGCCTGGTACGTGTTCGCTCCGCAGTGTCTCTCGACGCTGGCCACCGTCAAGCGCGAAACCAATTCCTGGCGCTACCCGCTCATCATGGCGGCCTATATGTTCGCGCTCGCGTACGCCGCCTCGTTCGTCACGTACCGGGCGGCGCTTGCCTTCTCGAGCTGACGCATGCGCCCCGGACCCAGCCCATGAGCCCATTGCTCGACGCCGCTCTGGTCGCGATCGTGCTCGCTGCGAGTGTGGTGTACGCGCTCTATTCGCTCGGACCAAAGTCGCTGCGGCGGCGGCTCGGCACGGCGCTCGCCGACCTTGCGGCGCGGGCGCCGGCAGCGCTGCATCTCGGCCGCATCGAGCGCCGGCTGCGCGAGGCGGCGGGCGGATCGGGAGCCTGCGGCGGCTGCGAGAGCTGCGCAGCGGGCGATGTGCGCGAGGCCGACGGCAAGGAGACCCGTGTGCCCGTCGCGAACATCGGCAAACGCGTCGGCTAGCGCGGCATCATTCACCGGAGAAGCGCGGCGCGCGCTTGCCGCGAAACGCCTGCACACCCTCGGCGAAGTCCTTGGTGTCGCCGAGCTCCTGCTGGAGGGCGGCCTCGAGCGCGAGCTGGTCGGTCAAGCGCTGCGCCGGCTGCTCGTTGAAGACTTGCTTGATCCGCTTGAACGCCTGGGTCGGTCCGTCCCCCAGGCGGCGCGCCAGATTCTCGGCCTGGGGCATCAGCTCCGCGTCCTCGACGCATCGCCAGATGAGCCCCCAGCGCTCGGCTTCGGCGGCCGGCAAGGGATCGCCCAAGAGCGCAAGTCCCTTGGCGCGCGCCGCGCCGATGAGCCGCGGTACATGGAAGCTGCTGCCGAGATCGGGCATCAAGCCAAGCTTTGGAGCAAAGAGCTGCACGAACGTGGCCGAGCGCGCGGCGAGCACGATGTCGCCGACGAGCGCGAGGCTCATGCCGGCGCCCGCGGCGATGCCGTTGACTGCGACCACCACGGGGACGGGCAAGTCAAACCACGCGCTCACCATGGGATTGAAACGCTCGCGCATGCTGGCGCCGACGAGCTCGCCCAGGGTGCGCGCGGGTGAGTTGATGAAATCCTCGCCCATGAGATCGGCGCCCGAGCTGAAGGCGCGTCCGGTAGCGCTCAGCAGCACCGCGCGGATCGTTGCGTCGCACTCGATGCGTTCGGCGGCGGCCCGCAGCTCATCGACCAGCTCGCCGTTGAGCGCGTTGAGCCGCTCCGGCCGGTTGAGTGTGACGTAGGCAATGCGCTCGCGCTCCTCGAATCTCAGCGCCGTGAATTCCATGTGATCACCTTGGTCGCGCGGAAGTCGCGAGTGTACCCCACGCGGCAGTCGGTCATAATGACCGCTCGTCAACCACCCGTGTGCGATCATGCCCTTGCCCGCCCTGCTCGAGAACCGCTTGCGATTGCCCATCGTCGGCGCACCCATGTTCATCGTCTCGACGCCCGTGCTCGTGGTGGCGCAATGCAAGGCGGGCATCGTGGGCAGCTTTCCGGCGCTCAATGCCCGCCCGTCGTCGCAGCTCGATGACTGGTTGAGTGAGGTCACCGAGACGCTGGCGAGCCTCGAGCGCGCGAATCCTGGCACGAAGATCGCGCCGTTCGCGGTGAATCAGATCGTGCACGCGAGCAACGAGCGGCTGGAGCACGACGTCGCTCTGTGCGTGAAGCACCGCGTGCCGATCATCATCACGAGCCTGCGGCCGCCGGCGGAGGTGGTGAGTGCCGTGCATGGTTACGGCGGCATCGTGTTCCATGACGTGATCAACCGGCGCCATGCCGAGAAGGCTGCGGAGCAGGGCGTCGACGGCATCATCGCCGTGTGCGCAGGCGCCGGCGGTCACGCGGGCCTGTTGAGTCCTTTTGCGCTGGTCAAGCAAGTCCGGGAGGTCTATTCGGGCACCATCATCCTTGCGGGTGCCATGAGCACGGGCGCGGACGTGCTCGCAGCGCAGGCGATGGGCGCGGATCTTGCGTATCTCGGCACGCGCTTCATCGCCACCCTCGAGTCCAATGCACCGCCGGCTTATAAGCAGATGGTGGTCGACAGCGGCCCGGAGGACATCGTGTACACCTCGCTCTTCAGCGGCGTGGGCGCCAACTTCCTGCGCGACAGTGTGAAACGCACGGGGCTCGATCCCGATCACTTGCCTGCCGCGGAGAAGACGAAGATGAGCTTCGCGGAGGGAAGCCACGAGTACAAGGCGTGGCGCGACATCTGGAGCGCGGGGCACAGCGTGAGCGGCGTCCACGAGGTGTCGCCGGTGAGCGCGCTGGTCGAGCGCATGGCCGCGGAGTACGAGGCGGCGCGCTCGCGCCTCGTTCCGCAATCCCCCTGAGCTGAAGCTCTTGCGTCTCGAGGCCGACCAACTGCCCGCAGCGCTCGCGCGAGGGCTCGCGCCCATTTATCTGATCTCGGGCGACGAGCCGCTGACGGCCGGCGAGGCGGCGGACGCGGTGCGCGCCGCCGCCCGCAAAGCCGGCTTCACGGAGCGCCTGGTGTTCTCCGTCGATCGCTCCTTCGCCTGGGACGAGCTGCGGCAAGCTGCGCGCGAAATGTCCTTGTTCGCCGAGCGCCGGCTGTTCGAGCTGCGCATGCCGACGGGCAAGCCCGACAAGGGCGCGGCGCTGCTCGCCGAGATCGCGAGCGCGCCGCCCCCCGACGTGGTTTGTCTGCTCATCACCGGCAAGCTCGACTCGAAGACCTCCGATTCCGCCTGGGTGCGCGCCATCGAGCGCGCCGGGGTGTGGGTGCGCGTGTGGCCGGTGGGACGCGCGGCGCTGCCCGCCTGGCTGGAGAGCCGCGCCTGCGCGCTCGAGCTGCGCCTCGCGCCCGGTGTCGCGCAATCGATTGCCGATCGCGTCGAAGGCAACCTGCTCGCCGCCAAGCAAGAGCTCGACATGCTGGCGCTGCTCGCGAACGGCGCGGCCGTCGATGCCGATCTCGCCATGCGCGCGATCGGCGACAGCGCGCGCTACGACGTGCTGCAGCTCGGCGAGGCCGCGGCCGCGGGCGATGCGCCGCGGGCGCTGCGGGTGCTCACGGGACTGCGCAACGAGGGCGCGGAACCTGCCCTCGTCTTGTGGGCGCTGCTGCGCGAGCTGCGCGGCATGTATCAGGCTCGCGAGGCGCAGCGCCTGGGATCGCGACCGGCGCCGAGCGCCTGGAATCTGGCGGCTCGGCCCTCGCAGAGCGCCCTCGGCCGACTGCGCAAGCTCCCGCTCGAGCGTCTCCTCGTGCAGGCATCGCGCACGGACCGGATCATCAAGGGCCTCGCCGTCGGGGATGCCTGGTCCGCCGTCACGGCGCTCGCGGCGGAGCTCGCCGGCGCTTTGCAAGGCACCCCGGATTCAGGCAGGGTATCCGTATGAATCCGATGGGCATATTCGGCGGCACCTTCGATCCGATCCACTATGCTCATCTGCGTACCGCGTTCGAGCTGCAGCAGGCGCTGCGCCTGAAGGAGATCCGCTTCCTGCCCGCCGGCAATCCGCCGCACCGCGATCAGCCCATCGCCGATGCGCAGAAGCGGCTCAAGATGGTCGAGCTCGCGATCGAAGGACAGCCGGGATTCGTGGTCGACGATCGCGAGGTGCGCAAGGAAGGCCCGTCCTATTCGGTGGAGACGCTCGGCGAGCTGCGCCACGAATATCCAGACCGGAGCCTCTGTCTGATTGTCGGCATGGACGCCTTCCTGAGCCTGCCCAAATGGCATCAGTGGCGCGACCTCCTGCAGCTCGCGCACCTGGTGGTGGCGCACCGCCCCGGATGGCGCGCACCGGGCATGGGGCCGCTCGGTGAGATGCTGGTCGATCGGGGTACCGGGCGAATCAGCGACTTGCACGAGCAGCGCGCCGGCTGCATCTATATCCACGCCGTCACGCAGCTCGAGATCTCCTCCACCGAGGTACGCCAGCTCATCGCCATGGGACGCGATCCGCGCTTCCTCATGCCGGACTCAGTGCGTAAACTGATCCTCGACACCCACTGCTATGCCAAATCACGGACGCCCTAGTGCCCCTCGAGAAAAAGCCTTCCCGTACCAGACCTACGAAAAAAGTCGAGGACGGCGCTGAACGCGGCGCCGCACCCAAGTCCAAGCGCAGCGCCGGCGTGAAGGCGGCGTCGAAGCCGGGCGCCGCTGCCCGCCAACCGCGCGCGGCGGCCAAAGCGGCGGTCAAAGCGAGCGCAGCGGGCAAATTCGGCGCGGCACCGAGGGGGCGCGGCGTGCAGACGCCGGCGGCGGCGCGGGCCGCGCTCAAGTCCGTGATTTTGGGCGCGCTCGACGATATGAAGGCGCTGGAAGTGAAGCTGCTCGACGTGCGCGGCTTGACCGACATCGCCGATTACATGGTGATCGCGAGCGGCACGTCCGACCGGCACGTGCGCTCGGTGGCGCAGCGCGTAGTCGAGAAGACCAAGGAGGCCGGGTACCGGCCGCATGGCTGCGAGGGGCTCACGGACGGGGATTGGGTGCTGATCGACCTGCACGAGATGATCGTGCACATCATGCTGCCGCGGGTGCGCGAGTTCTACGGGCTCGAGAAGCTGTGGGATATGAGCGCGAAGCGCATCGCACGCGCGTAGGCGCGTCACTCTACCGCGCATGAAGTGCCGCCTCATCGCCGCCGGCACGCGATTGCCGGACTGGGTGAACACGGGATTTCGGGAGTATCAAAAGCGGCTGCGCGCACCGCTCGTTCTCGAGCTCGAGGAGATTCCCATCGTCATATGCCGACCGGGCGAGAATCCCGGGCCCGCGATGGCGCGCGAGGGCGAGAGGATGCTCGCGGCGCTCGGCCCGAAGGATCACGTGGTCGCGCTCGAGGTCTCGGGCGCCTCGATGAGCACGGCCGAGCTCTGCGTCTGGTTGAACGCGAAGCTCCGGCGGGCGAAGCCCCTGGCGCTCTTGATCGGGGGGCCGAACGGTCTCGCGCACGCCTGTCTCGAGCGTGCCGACGAGCGCTGGTCGCTATCTCCTCTCACGCTGCCGCACGCGCTCGTGCGCATCTTGGTCGCCGAGCAACTCTACCGGGCGATGAGCCTTGCCGCGGGTCACCCCTACCACCGGGCGTGAAAGCGGCGCCGCCCAGGGCGGGCCCGCGCGCGGGGCGGTCAAGGTATCCTTTGCGCATGGCCACAGATTTCGTCTACCTCGCCTCTGCATCGCCGCGCCGGCGCCAGCTTCTCGCGCAGATAGGCGTTAACTTTCAAATACTTAACGTCGACGTCGATGAATCCATCGCCGCCGGGGAATCGCCGGAGCGCTATGTCATACGGGTGGCCGAGGCGAAGGCGGCCGCAGGTCTCGCGCGCCGCGAGGCGGCCGGCCGGGCGCAGAGTCCGGTGCTCGGCGCCGATACCGCGGTGGTGGCTGCGGGTGCGATCCTGGGCAAGCCCGCCGATTGCGCCGATGCAGAGCGCATGCTCGGGCTATTATCGGCGAGCACACATGAGGTGCTGACGGCGGTTGCACTGGCCATCGACGGCGGCGTCCTGTCGCGCTTGAGCCGCAGCGAGGTCACGTTCCGCGAGATCACGCGCGCGGAGGCGCGGGATTACTGGAACACGGGAGAGAGCCGCGACAAGGCCGGCGGTTATGCGATCCAAGGATACGGTGCCGTCTTCGTCGCCGCATTGCGCGGCAGCTACTCGGGCGTGATGGGGCTGCCGCTTTACGAGACGGCGCAAATGCTGCGCTCGGCGGGCGTCCCGCGCTGGTTGCAAGCGATCGCGGCGACCGATGGGCACTGAGATTCTGATCAACGCGAGCACCCACGAGGCGCGCGCCGCCCTGGTCGAGAGCGGCGTGCTCCAGGAAGTATTCATCGAGCGGCCGAATCATCGGGGGCTCATCAGCAACATTTACAAGGGTCGAGTCTCGCGCGTGCTGCCCGGCATGCAGGCGGCCTTCATCGACATCGGCATGGAGCGCACCGCGTTCCTGCATGCCTCCGACATCCTCGATACGCGCCACGCCGGCTTGGGACTCGAGACTCCGCGCAACGAGAACATCCGCGCGCTGGTCGCCGAGGGCAACGAGATCCTGGTGCAGGTGGTGAAGGACCCGCTCGGGACCAAAGGGGCGCGGCTCACCACTTACATCACGCTGCCGTCGCGGTTTCTCGTGTACATGCCGCAAGGCCGCGGGGTCGGCGTGTCGGCACGCATCGAGAACGAGACCGAGCGCGAGCGGCTGCGCAGCGTCGTCCAGGCCGGCCTCGAGCCGGATGAGGCCGCGGGCTTCATCGTGCGCACCGCCGCCGAGGACGCAACGCAAGAGGCGCTGCGCGCCGACATGATCTACTTGCGCAAGCTCTGGGAGTTCGTGCGTCATCAAGGGCTGCGCACGAGTCCGGGCCAGCTGGTGCACGCCGATCTGCCGCTGCACCTGCGCATTCTGCGCGACTTGCTGCGCCCCGGCGTCGAGCGTGTATTGATCGATCAGCCGAACGCGCACCGTGAGATGCGCGAGTTTGCCGCGACCTTCATCCCCGAGGCATTGCCGAGAATCGAGCTGTATACCGCGCAGCGCCCGATATTCGAGCTGCACCACGTCGAGGAGGAGATTCAGAAGGCCCTCGATCGCAAGGTCTCGCTGAAATCGGGCGGCTATCTCATCATCGACCAGACGGAGGCGATGACCACGATCGACGTGAACACCGGCGCTTTCGTGGGACATCGCAATCTGGAAGAGACCATCTTCCGCACCAACCTCGAGGCCGCAGTGACCATCGCGCGGCAGCTGCGGCTGCGCAACCTGGGCGGCATCATCATCATCGATTTCATCGACATGGAGGAGCCGGAGCACCGCCGCCAGGTGATCCAGGCCCTGGAGAAGTCGCTCGGCGACGACCATGTGAAGACCAACATCTCCTCGGTTTCCCCGCTCGGGCTGGTGGAGATGACGCGCAAACGCACGCGTGAGAGTTTGGAACATCTGCTGTGCCAGGCTTGTCCGACGTGCGAGGGCAGGGGGTTCGTCAAGACGGTCGAGACCGTCTGCTACGAGGTTTTTCGCGAAATCATGCGTCAAGCGCGCCAATTCGAGTGCCGCCAACTGATGGTTCTGGCCCATCAGGACGTGATCGAGCGGCTCCTCGACGAGGAATCCTCGGCACTCGGCGAGCTCGAGCTGGTGACCGGCGTGCCCATACGGCTGCAGACCGAAGCGCTCTACGGCGTCGATCAGTACGACGTCGTGCTCCTGTAAATGATTCTGCGCAGAACGTTCAAGGTACTGCTGCTCATCGCGGCGGGATTCGCCGCGTTGACTTTATTGCTCATGCTGGCGCTGAAGCTCGCGCTCGATCGCGCGCCTGAGTATCAGGCGCAGATCAAGGACTGGGTATACCGCCGCAGCGGCTATCAGATCGCCTTCGCGCACGTCTGGCCGGCCTTCCGCTGGTATGGGCCGGAGCTTTACTTCGATGCGCTCGAATTGCGCTCCCCCGACGGCCGCCGCGTCCTCGCCCGTGCCGGCGGCGGGCGGATCGGGGCGGACATCTGGCAACTGCTTCAGAACGGCAAGCTGTTCGCGCTGCGCGTCGAGCTCGATGCGCCGACGATTGCGATCCAGCGGCTGGGCCCGGGCCGCTTTGCGCTCGGCTCGGAACTCGTCTGGAGCGACGAGCCGGGCTCCGTGTCGCGCCTCGCGTTGAACGACCTGCCTGCGGGGACGCTGGTGATCCGCCGCGGTCGGATCGTGATGCAGGACTGGAATGCGGCGCTGCCCCGGCTCGAGCTGCACGACGTCAATCTCGACCTGACGCGCCTCGCGCGCTTCGCCTCGGCGAGCTTCTCGGCGCAGCTGCCCGCGCAGCTCGGCGGCCGCCTGAATGTCTCGGGCACCGCGCGCGGTGCGGACCGCATCGTCGAGCTGCGCTGGAACGCGCTTGCGAGCGCGAGCGGGATGTCCTTCCCCGGCTGGCGCGAGCTCCTGCCGGATTATCTGACGCGCCTCGATGCGGGCACCGGCGCTTTCCAGGCGCTGGTGAGCGGTCGCGGCGCCGACGTCGAGCGCGCCGAGCTCCAGTTCAGCGCGAGCGGTGTCGTCGCCCGGCTCGCGGAGCGCCCCAACGCCGTCATGGATCAGGTGAGCGGCGCGCTCTCGCTCGCACACACGGCCGATCGATGGACGCTGGTCGGGCGGCGGCTGCGTGCCGTCTCGGCGGGACGCCAGGATCCCGACAGCGAGTTCGAGGCGCGCTGGCGCGAGAGCGAGACGGGCATGCTGGAGCTGCATGCCGAGGCGAATTACCTGCGGGCAGAGGCCTTGCTTCCCCTGGTCGGACTCATGCCGCAGAAGGATATTCGCGAGCGCTTGCGCGATCTCGCTCCCACGGGCGAATGGTCGGACATGCGCCTGACCCTCGCGCGCGCCTCCGGGAGCACGGGCTGGCGTTTCGACGCCCGCGCGAAGTTTCGCGACATGGGCTTCGCGCCGGTCGGCCGGGCCCCCGGTCTTCGCGGCCTCTCCGGCGCGCTCGTCGGCACCGAAGCGGCTGGGCACGTAAGCATCGATACGCATTCCGCGGTTTACAACTGGCCCGATCAGTTTCCCGAGCCCATCGCACTGCCGGCGCTCAAGACGACGCTCTACTGGAGACGCAGCCCGCAGGAGCTGCTCATGGCGACCTCGGATCTCGAGGTGCGCACGCACGCGGCGCGCGTGCGCGCGAAGCTCGCCTGGTCGCAGCCTGCCGACGGGAGCTCGCCCGTGTTGACCCTGGCGAGCTCCATCGACGACGGCAATGCCGCCGATGCGCCGCTCTATTTTCCGCATCAGCTGCTCCCGCCCGGCGCGCTGCAGTGGCTGGACCGTGCCTTCGTCGCGGGTCATCTCTCGCACGGCGATGCCGTCTTCCAGGGACCCGTGCGGCGTTTTCCGTTTCGCGACGGCGGGGGACTCTTTCTCGTGCGCTTCAACATCGACCACTTGACGCTGGATTACCGGGAGGACTGGCCGCGCATCGAGAATCTCGCGGCGCATGGCGAGTTCCGCAACCAAGGCATGAGCGTCAGGGTGACGAGCGCACAGGTGGGTGCGCTCAAGGTGGATTCGGCCGAGGCGCGTTTCGTCGACTTCAAGACCGGCGAGATGGAGGTGCACGCCGCCGCGCACGGCGACGCCGCCGATGCGCTCGGATATCTCGCGGCCACGCCCCTCGATGCGATGGCCGAGCACGGTTTCTCGAGCGTTCAGGGCTCGGGCGCTGTGCGATGCGGTGTGGACCTGTTCTTCCCGTTCAAGCAGTTCGACGCGCGGCGCGTGCTCGTGCACGTGGATCTCGAGGACGCGACCTTGAGCCGTCGCGGCGCGAGTGTCGACGCGACGGACATTGCCGGCAGCGCCGACATCGACGGTGCTCAGGTCGTGCGCGCCGACGTGCGCGGGCGGGTGTTCGGCGGACCTTTCCAGATGACGGCGCGCGCGCCTCGGCGCCCGGGGAGCCTGCGCACGCAGCTCGATTTTCGCGGTACGTTGAACGGAGAGACACTGCGCACCGAGCTCGGGCTGCCTGCCGCCGTTGCGATCGGCGGTCAAACGGACTGGCGCGGGGTGCTGCGCATGACGCCGGAGCCGTCGCGCGAGCGCTCCTTACGCCTCATGTCGAGTCTTGCGGGACTCGAGCTCGGTCTGCCCGCGCCGCTGCAAAAAGCCGCGGAGACTTCGCTGCCGGCGATGGTGGACATCCAATGGCCCGCGCCGAACGTGACGCAGCTGCGGGTGGCGCTCGCCTCGGTGGTGCGTGCCGATGTGACCTTGAGCGACGATCCGAGCGGAATCAAAATCGCGCACACCTCGGTCTGGTTCGGCGGCGCGGAGCCGCCGGTGGGCGATGCGGCGGCTCTGAGCGTCGGCGGCGACGTCGACGAGCTCGATCTTGCCGGGTGGCTCAAGCTCACCTCCGGCGCGAAGCCCGCCAAGCCGCTGTCAGCGTATATGCGCTCGGCGAAGCTCACAGTGGGCCGGATCGACTATCTCGGCGTGTCCTTGCGCGACGTCACGCTCGGACTCGCCGCGGACGATGGCGGCTGGCGCATCGCGCTCGATGGCCCGAACGTGAGCGGCCGGATGTCCTTGCCCGGTCCGGACGGTCCTTCGGCGCCGTGGGACCTCGAATTCGAGCGGCTGAGGTTCGGGGATGCGGCGGCCGCCGATGCGGCGGCTCCCGGCGCGGATGCCCCGGCGGCGGTTCCCGGGCCGGCGCTCGATCCGCGGACGCTGCCCGCTCTGCGCTTCCACGCTGCGGAGCTCGCCTGGGGCGACCGGCAGTTCGGCGAGGTGCGCGCCACGGTCGTGAAACTCGAGGACGGCATCAGCCTCAAGGAGCTGACGGCGACGAGCGCGAGCTACGGCGCGAACGCCACGGGCGAGTGGCGCGTCGGCGGCAGCCACCTCAAAGGCATCATCACGAGCTACGATGTGGGAGAGACGATGAAGCAGCTCGGCTTCGCCGCGGTCATCCAGGCGAAGAGCGGCGATTTGGCGTTCGATCTGAACTGGCCGGGTGCGCCGACTGGCGAGGCGCTGTCCGGGGCCGCCGGCAATGTGCGGGTGTCGCTCGGGAAGGGCCAAATCGTCGGCCTGAAGCCCGGAGCGGGCCGGGTGCTCGGGCTCGCGAGCTTTTCCGAGCTGCCGCGCCGGCTGGCGCTCGATTTCAGCGACGTCACCGACAAAGGCTTCGCTTTCGACACCGTGCACGGGGATTTCGAGCTGCACGACGGCAGCGCCAATACGGATGACGTCGTGGTCAAGGGTCCGGCGGCGGAAATCGGCTTGATCGGGCGGGTCGGCTTGAAAAACAGGGATTACGACCAAACTGCAGTGGTGACGGGCAATGTGAGCAGCACCCTGGCGCTTCCGGCCTTCGCGGCCGGACCGATCGTCGGCGGCGCGGCGCTGTTGTTCACGCAGTTGTTCAAACAGCCGCTTAAGGGCCTGGTACGAGGGTATTATCGAATTACCGGTACCTGGGATAATCCCATCGTCGAGCGGATCAAGAGCGCGGACGCCCCCACGGCGACCGCGGAGGCACCGAAATTATGAGTACTGT
>Ga0302325_10001319_pt1 | contig 63698 bp, 63 predicted proteins | sample Palsa_T0_2_FD_201948 | JGI IMG/M metagenome (GOLD analysis project Ga0302325, IMG submission 201948) | Peat permafrost microbial communities from Stordalen Mire near Abisko, Sweden - Palsa_T0_2 | ecosystem: Environmental > Terrestrial > Soil > Palsa > Peat permafrost | place: Sweden: Abisko...
GATGTCTTCCACTTCTCGCGTGTGCCCTCGCGCAGTGGCGGCAGGGCGCTAGCCGGCCGGCCTGCGCCCGCCGCCGATCGATTCTCGCTCGGTCGCGCGAGCCACACAAAGCGCGTTTCGTTGTCCTCGCGGTCCTCCACCCCCTCGCGAATGACCGTTCCGCCGTAGATGCGCGCCGCCAGCAGCGTGCCGATCGCCGCCTGTGAGCCGGTCGCGCTCTCCACCGCCATCCGTACGGCCTCCGCGGTGGATGAGGCCGGCACGATCCGCGCGTGCGCCAACTCGCCGCGCAGGAAGCGCGTGCACTGCCCAGGCACGTGGGGATGCGTGACGACCGTATCGATCTCCTCGAGTGGAATCTGCGCCGCTGCGATCAGCGAGTGCCTGACCCGCAGCAGCGCCTCGCCCACGATCTCCACGTCGCTCGCCTCGCCCGCGAGCAGGTCCAGGGTCACGCTTATCGAGCCCTCCAGCGAGTTCTCGATCGGGACGATCGAGAAGCTCACGTCTTCGTCACGGAGCGCCATCACCGTGTCGTAGATGCTCGCCAGCGCCACCGGCTCGACCGCGTCAGCGGCCGCGCTCGCCAGCAACGCCTCCTCGCTGAACGTCCCCGCCGGCCCCAGATAGCCGACCCGTGGCCGACCCGCCAGCTCAGGCCAGCTGTGCATCGGCGGCCGACCCGTTGCCCTCGCCCGCGATCGCCAGGCGCACGGCCTCGGCCTCCTCGGGAGAGAGCTCCAGTTCGCCGCGCCCGGCGCGCACCTGCTTGCCGTAGACGCGCGCCTGGTCGCGATGGTGGATGCACGACAGCACGATGCCGGAGCGTTCGTCGTCCAGCAGCGCGATCGACATCGACTGCTGACCCGACAGCTCGTTATACGCGTCGTAGCGCACCAGCGCACGGTGCGCTATGCGCCCCCGCAGAGCCGCCTCCACGGCACCCAGGCGCGCGTCCAGGCGCGTCGCCGTCTCCTCGACATACGCGCCCAGTGCGTCGAACGCCTCCTGCATCGCGGCTGCGTGGCTGATCACATCCTGCTGCTCGTGCTCGCCCAGCACCAGCCGCTGCGCGCCCCGCAGGCGCCGTAGGCTCGTGCTCAGCGCCAGGCACGCCAGTAGCGCCACGACCGCCGCCGCGGCTGCGGCGATCGCGATGATCCCCTGCGTGTCGGTGATCGATGCGGCCATCGGCACAAGTTAGCCGCTGGCGCCGCGGGTGCAGCCCGCCGCGCCCTATTCGAAGATCGCCAGGTAGTTGCTCTTGGTGCCTTCGTGGTTGGTTTCGCCGGGCACCGGCTCGACCGCGACTTCGATTTTCGAGGCCACGGTAAGCGGAATACCCGGGACGGAGATTTCCACGTTGACCGTCTTTCCTGGTTCGGTCGTGTCGATCACGTGCGAGGCCTTGTACTGCTTGCCAGCGGCCGTGACCGTGACGTCGACCTTGACGTCCGTCTCGGTGAATTCGCCGTCATTTTCGACGGCCGCGGTGAAGGTCGGGCTGCTCCCGCCGCTGATGTGGTTGATCGCCGGTTCGGGTTCCAGCGCGGTCGTGGCCACGTTCACGCCCTTCAACACGCTGCCGTGGTGGCCTGGGGCGACCGCGCCCGGCGAGGAGCTCGCGGCCTGGCCGGTGAGGCGCGCGAGCACCGTCGCCGGTTCCAGCCAGCCGGTGTTCGGCAGGAAGCGCGTCGAGGCGGTAGTCACTCCGTGGATGCCGTCGCCCGCCAGCGCCTGCTGAATCAGGGGAGCGACACGCTGGGAGTAGATGACGTCGGAGGCCAGGAAGATCTCCATATCGCCGGCGATCTTCGTGCTCGTCTGCTTGGCCTGTCCTCCGAGCGCGGTCGGCAGCAGCGACGTCAGCTTGGTCATCCCTTCGAGGCGCAGATCGAGCGCCAGCAGCAGGTTCTGCTGAGCCGCGGCCATTTCGCCCGGCACGCTCAGGCTCTTGGCGTGCGCGGCGATCGTTTGCGCCTGCGTCAGCAGTTCGTCGACCTGCTGCTCGACGTCCAGCGCGGACTTGCCCGAGGCGTTCGTCAGCGCTCCGAACAGCGGCTGAGCGACGTGCGCATCGGATTCGTACGCGAGCGTGCCGACTTCGCGGTTGTAGGTCTTCAACGACTGCGTCTTTTCGCTTTTCAGGCAGCCGTTGATCACCAGCACGACCACGATCACCAGCACGATCGCCACGCCCGCTAGGACACGGCGACGCACCATCACCGTGTGCTGGTCGACCCCCGACGCACCGGAGTGCTGCGGCCTGCGCGGGCGCGGTCGGCGGACCCCGCCCGCGGCAGTGGGCCGCTCGCCTGCCGGCGGCTGTCTCGGCGCGCGAGGTGATGGCCGAGGCGCAGTCTCCTCGTCATCGTCAAAGAACGACAAAAGCTAACCGCTCCTTTGCAGGGACTTTAGGAAGAGCCAAGTATGACTGGCGCTCGTCCCCCTCGCGAGACTGCAACTTCTCGGTCAGTGCGCGTTTTCCTTTCGTGCGCGGCAAGGAGCGCGGGCGCGTACGGCGAACGCAGAAGCCGGTGGAGTCGCCACACACCCTCGTCCAAGTGTCGCCCCGGCGCGAGGCGCCGCTACAGGAGCCCCCCTCCAGGCGCATCGCTCGCCAGCGGGAGCGAGCAGCGGTCGACGAGCTCGTGCTCGGCCGCTACCGCCTGCTGGAGCAGCTGGGAAGCGGGGGCTTTGGCGTGGTCTGGCGCGCCCGCGACGAGCTCCTGCACAGGGAGGTGGCGGTCAAGCAGGTGTGGCTGGGACTCGACGGCGACAGCGAGCGCGCCAGCCGTGAGGCGCTCGCCGCCGCGCGACTGTCGCACCCGGCGATCGTCGCGCTGTACGAGGCGTGCCCGCACGAGGGCGCCTTCTACCTGATCTCCGAGCTGGTCGACGGCGACACGCTCGCGCAGCTGATCGCCCACGAGGCGCTCGAGGATGAGGAGGTCCTGGAGATCGGACTTGCGCTCGCGAGTGCACTCGAGCACGCCCACGAGCGCGGCGTGATCCACCGCGACATCAAGCCGCAGAACGTGCTCGTGCCGACGCCGCCGGCCGGCGGCGCGAGAACCCCGCAGACGCTGCTGGCGGCGGCCAAGCTCACCGATTTCGGCGGCGCGAGCCTCGTCGGCGAGGACGCGCTCACGCGCACCGGCGATGTGCTGGGCACGCTCGCCTACATGGCTCCCGAGCAGAGCGAAGGCCGCGAGGTCGGCGTCCAGGTCGACCTGTACTCGCTGGCGCTCGTGCTGTACGAGGCGCTGTCCGGAGCCAACCCCGTTCGCGCCTCCACGCCCGCAGCAACTGCACGCCGCATCGGTCGCGCGCTGCCCCCGCTGGCGCGCTCTCGCCGCGACCTCCCGCCGGCGCTCACGCGCGCCCTCGACCGCGCGCTGTCGCCAGCGCCGAGCGACCGCGGGACGCTCGAAGACCTGCGCCTGGCGCTCGAGCAGACACTCGCGCGGGGGCTCACGCGCCGATCCTGGCGGCGGGCGCGTGCGCAACAGCCGTTCGAGCCGACGCCCCCCCGAATACCCGTCGGTGCCCGCGGCGCGTCACCCGCGCACGCGCCTGTGAGCCCGCCGGCTCGTGCCCTGCAACCGCGCGAGCGCGTCCTGCCGGGCCGCGAGCTAGAGGCCGAGGGCAGCGAACTCGCCGACGCCCCGGCCGCCGAGCCCGGGCGGCGGATCGCGCTGCCACGCCAGATCTGGCTCGCGTGTGCGCTCGCGCTCGTCGCCTGGCAGGCGCTCGCGGGACGGCCGGGCGTCGCGCTGCTGGCGTTCGCGGCGCTGCTCGCGCTGCTGGTGCTGCCGGGAGAGCGACACAGCTCGCGTCTGGGGGCGGGGTGGCTCGTCGCCGCACTCGCGCCGGCGCTCGGCCTCGCCGGCCTCGCCGGCGCCTTCCCGGCGATCGCGGGACAGGCCACGCGCTGGCGCGAGCGCGCCGCGCTGGCCGCGCTCGGATACTGGTGGCTGAGCCTCGCCGAGCCGCTGCTCGAGCGCCGGCTGTGGCTCGCGCCGGCGGCGGGAACGCCCGCACGAGCCGCCTGGGAGGGCTCGTTCAGCCTCACCGCCACGCACGTGATCGGTCCGATGCTGGACCTCGGCCTGCTGCTGGGAGCGCTGCTGTGGGCCGCCGGCGCGGCCGTGCTCCCGTGGCTCGTTCGCGGACGCAGCGCCGCGCGCGACCTGCTCGCGGTCACCGTCTGGACGGCGGCGATCGTCGCCGCGGCGCCGGCGCTGGGCGGCGGCCTCAGCGCTCACGCCGCGCATCCCAGCCCGCGCGGCGCGGTCGTCGGTGCGATCCTCGGTGCCCTGTTCGTGCTCGCCGCCCGCGCCCTGCGCGGGCCTGTCTAGGCGCTTCCTCGAGACAGGTTGCCAGCAAGGGTGCGTAGCATGGCTGACGGCCGCCGCCCGATCCGCCGAGATCGGCGCCCGCCGTCCACGATGAACCCCCTCAAGAGCGTCGAGACCATGATCGCCAGCCTGATCGAGGGCGCCTTCGGACGGGTGTTTCGCGCCGAGGTTCGGCCGATGGAGTTGGCGCGCAAGCTGGCCCGCGAGATGGACGCCCACCGCACCGTGTCGGTCTCGCGCGTGTACGTCCCCAACGAGTACTCTGTGTGGCTCTCGCCGCGCGACCGCGCGCGCTACGAAGGCGTCGAGCATGAGGTCATCGACGAGCTGTGCGCGTACCTGCTCGAGCACGCACGTCGCGAGGATCTGATCCTGGCCTCGCCACCGCACATCGCCTTCCACACCGACGAGCGCCTCTCGCTCGGGGAATTCGGCATCCAGGCGCGATTGGTCCGGCACGACAGCGAGGATGACGGCGCCGGTGGGATTCCATTCCAGACTCCGATCCAAGACGAGGAGCATGGCCAGACGATGATCTACAGCACCTCCGCACGCACGCGCGAGGCGGGCGGGGATCCGGGGGAGGGCGGGAATCCCATCCGGCGGCCCCAGCGAGCGCTGCTCGTGCTTCGCGGGCGGCGCCTGCTCGTGCCTCCGGGTGGGGGGACGGTCGGGCGCAGCCGCGAATGCGACGTGATCCTCGACGATGCCGGGGTCTCGCGCCGGCACGCCGAGATCCGTCCGGGGCCGGAAGGATGGACGCTGCAGGACATGGGCTCGACCAACGGCGTGCGCGTCAACGGCCAAGACATACACGGCATGCGGGCACTGGCCCCGGGAGATCGGGTCGAGCTCGGCTCGACCGAGATCGTCTTCGAAGTGTCATGAACACGCTCGCGCCCGTGTCAGTTGCCCTCAAGTTCGGCTTCCTCGCCGTCATGTACCTGTTCCTGCTGTGGATCACGCGCAGCGCGCGGCGCGACCTGCGCCGGGGCATGGATCAGTTCGCCCCTGCTCATCCGGCGGCTGCCGCCGGGTCGATCCCGCCGGACGCGACCGGCATGTACTCCGCCTCGGCGCTCGCCAGCGCGGACATCGCGCACCGCGCACCGCGCCTGGTGATCGATCGCGCCACCGGTCACGATGCGGGCATGATCTACGACCTCGACGGCGACATCGTGCTCGGCCGCGGAGACCGTGCAGAGATCCGCCTCGAGGACCCGTTTGCGTCCTCGCGCCACGCGCGGGTGTACGAGCAGGGCAACATAGTGGTCATCGAAGACCTCCAATCGACCAACGGCACCTACCTCAACGAGGAGCTGCTGCAGACGCCCCGGCCCCTGCATCCGGGCGACCACGTGCGCATCGGCGACAGCGAATTCACCTTCGAGGTCGACTGAATGTTGCGCGTCGCCGAACAGTACGCCGGAACCGACACCGGGCGCCAGCGCCGCGCCAACGAGGACTCCCTGCTCGCGCGCTCGCCCCTGTTCGTAGTCGCCGACGGGATGGGTGGGGCGCAGGCCGGCGAGGTCGCCTCGCGGATCGCGGTCGAGTCCTTCCAGCCCGGCCTGCCCGACGGAGATCAGCCGGAGCTCGCGCTGGCCACGCTCGCGCAGGCCGCCAACGCCCGCATCCACGAGCTCTCCCACGCCAACGCCGAGCAGGCGGGAATGGGCACCACGCTGACCGCCGTGTACGTCGGCGAGGAGGAGGTCGCGATCGCGCACGTGGGCGACAGCCGCGCCTACTGCCTGCGCGAGCAGCAGCTACTGCGCCTGACCGACGACCACTCGCTCGTCGACGAGCTCATCCGCCAGGGCCGGCTCACGCCCGAGGAAGCGATCGAGCACCCCCAGCGCTCGGTGATCACGCGCGCCTTGGGACCGGAGGTGATGGTCGAGGTCGACACGCGCTCCTTCCGCGCTCGCGCCGGGGACGTGTTCCTGCTGTGCAGCGACGGCCTCACGACGATGGTCGCAGAGGAGCAGATCGCGGCGACGCTGCTCGCCAATCCTCGCCTGCGCGACGCCGGCGAGGCGTTGATTGCAGCCGCCAACGACGCGGGCGGGCGCGACAACGTCACGGTTGTGCTGATCCGCCTGGAGGAGATCGACTTCCGAGGCGTCCCTCGAGAGCAGGAGGGGGCGACGATGGTCGCCATCCCCGTCATCTCCGCGCCACCGCCGGACAGCGCTGGCGGCGGCGGCCAGGCCACGCGCCCATCCGCGCCGGTGGTTCCGAGAGGCGCCACGCGCCAATCGCCGCAGGGACGGGTTAGGCGCTCCTCGCCACCGCCCGCGCGATCTCAGCGCCTGGCGCCGCGCACGGTGACGGGATCGGGCAGCCCCCACACCCGAGGGCGAACGCGGATCCGCCGCGCGGGCGTCCTCGCGTTCACGCTCGCCCTCCTCGGCATGCTCGGCGCGGGCGCATATTTGGCGCTGCAGCAGGTGTACTTCATCGGGACCAACGGCAGGGGCCTGGTGACAATCTTCGAGGGCCTGCCCTATCGGCTGCCGGGTAACGTGACGCTGTACAGCAGCGAGTACGTCTCAGGAGTCAGCGCCTCGACGCTCAGCGCTGAAAGACGGCGCACGCTGCTCGACCATTCACTGCGCTCGGAATCCAACGCCGCCGCGCTCGTCCGCAGCCTCGAACTGGGCCAGCTCGAATGAGGCGCGCGCGGTGAACCGCCCGATCGTGCGCCTGTACGGGCTGGTCGCGGTGTTGTTCGCGCTGCTCGTCGCGTTCACCTCGCGCTGGACGATCTTTGAAGCCTCCTCGCTACGCGAAAACTCGCTCAACAAACGCATGCTGCTCGAGCAGGAGCGCATCGCGCGCGGGCCGATCGTCGCCTCCGACGGGACCGTGCTGGCGCGCAGCGTGCGCGGCCCGGAAGGCATCTATCAGCGCACCTACCCGACCGGCGAACTGTTCGCCCAGCCGATCGGCTACGACTATATCCAGCCGGAAGACCTCGGCGCCACCGGCGTGGAGCGCTTCCGCAACGGCGACCTGAACGGCCAGACGGGCACGAACCTGCAGAGCGTGCTCGACCAGCTCCAGGGCAAGGAACCGCAGGGCGAGAAGATCATCACCACGCTGAACCCGCGCGCGCAGCGGGTGGCGATGTCGGCGCTTGGCGAACACGAAGGCGCGGTCGTGGCGCTCGACCCGCGCACCGGTGCTGTCGAGGTGATGGCCTCCAAGCCCAGCTACGACCCCAACGCGCTGCGCTCGCCCGCGCACAAACGCGCGCAGGAGCGCGAAATGAACGCCAACCCGCCGACCCGCTCGGAAGTCAACCGCGCGACCCAGTTCGGCTACGCGCCCGGGTCCACGTTCAAGATCGTGACCGCCACCGCGGCGATCGACACGGGCGCCTACACGCCGGAATCGATGGTTAGCGGCCAGAACGGGATCCTCGTCTCGGGGGTGCCGCTGAAAAACGACAATGACGAGAGCTTCGGGCCGATCACGCTCACCTACGCGCTCGCCCATTCCGTCAACACCGTGTGGGCGCAGGTCGCGGTGCGCCTCGGCAAGCGCACGCTCGGGCGATACATGCAGCGCTTCGGCTTCGACCGCAAGCCGCAGCTGGACTACCCCGCGGAACAGATGTCCGCGAGCGGCGAGCACGTCGGCGAAAGCATCGTCGCCCCTACCAGCCCGCTGGTCGACGTCGGGCGCATGGGCATCGGCCAGGACAAACTCGCGGTGACGCCGCTGCAGATGGCGGAGGTGGCCGCGGCGGTCGCCAACCGCGGCACGCTGATGGTTCCCCATCTGACTAAGCGCATCGTCGACGCCGAAGGCGGCACCGTGAAGACGATCTCCCCGCACGTGCAGTCGGTCGTGATGAAACCCTCGACGGCGGCCGCCGTGACGAGCATGATGGAAGCGGTGGTCAAGGAAGGAACCGGCACCGCCGCGCAGATCCCCGGCGTGCAGGTGGCGGGCAAGACCGGTACCGCGCAGACGCAGTTCGGTGACGCGATCAACAACGTGTGGTTCATCGCGTTCGCTCCCGCCGCCGACCCGCGGGTGGCGGTCGCGGTGACGCTCAAGGCCGTCCCCGGAGAAGGCGCAACGTTCGCCGCCCCGGTCGCCCGGGCCGTGATCGAAAGCCTGCTCGGATGATCGACCCCGAGACGATCATCGATGGTCGCTACAGGGTGATCTCGCGCCTGGGCTCCGGCGGGATGGCCGACGTATACCTCGCCCAGGACCAGCTGCTCGGCAGGGAGGTCGCGGTCAAGGTGCTGCACCACCACTTCGCCGAAGACCACGAGTTCGTCGAGCGCTTTCGCCGCGAGGCCTCCAGCGCCGCCGCGCTATCGCACCCCAACATCGTCGGGATCTTCGACCGCGGCGAGTGGAACGGCACCTACTACATCGCGATGGAGTACGTCGCCGGGCGCTCGCTGAAGGCGATCGTGCGCGAACGCGGAGCGCTCGAGCCGACGGCGGCGATCGACATCGTCGTCCAGATCCTGCGCGCCGCCCGCTCCGCCCACCGGCGCGGCGTCATCCATCGTGATCTGAAGCCCCACAACGTGATCCTCGACGAGGAGGGCCGCGTCCGCGTCACCGACTTCGGGATCGCGCGAGCGGGCGCCTCTGACATGACGCTCACGGGCTCGATCATGGGCACCGCGCAATATCTGTCTCCCGAGCAGGCGCAGGGGTTCGCGGTCACAGCCGCCTCCGACCTCTACTCGATCGGGGTGATCCTGTACGAGCTGCTCACCGGCGTGGTCCCGTTCGAGGGCGAGACGGCGGTCGCGATCGCGTTCAAGCAGGTCGCCGCCGAGCCGTATCCGCCGAGCGCCATCAACCCCGCGTTGCCGCCGTCGCTGGACGCGATCGTGCTGCGGGCTCTCGCCAAGGACCCGGCCCAGCGCTGGGCGAGCGCCGACGAGCTGATCGCGGCGCTGGAGTCCGAGCGCCAGGCGCTTCCCGCGCTGTCGGGCGCCGCCGCGGCCGTTCCCGCCGGCCAGGTCCACCACGCTCCGCCGCTCCCCGTCGGCGCGGGCGCCGGATCGCTGCTGCTCGAGCAGCCGACGAGCGGATACTACGGCCCGGAGGGCCCACTGCCGCCGCGCGGCGACGACGACCGGCGACGACGCGTTCTGCTGTGGACGCTGGCGGCGGCACTGCTCGCCGCCGCGGTGATCGCGGCGGTGCTGCTGGGCGGCTCGAGCAAATCGGTGACCGTGCCGTCCGTGACCGGCCAGACAGAACAGGCGGCCGGCGCGACGCTGCGCAGCGCGGGCCTGAACCCGGTTCCGTCGCTCGCTCCCAGCACCACCGTCGCGACGGGCCTGGTGATCAAGCAGTCGCCGTCCGCCGGGAGCATCGCGAAGAAGGGAAGCCGCGTGGATATCGTCGTCTCCGACGGCCCGGCGAGCGCACCGCTGCTCAGCGTCGTCGGGCTGCCCGTCGCAACCGCACAGCAGAAGCTGCGTAAGGCTCACCTGAAGACCAAGGTCAAGACCGAACCGAACAAGACGGTCGCGCCGGGGGTCGTCATCTCCACCGAGCCGCCCGCCGAAACGGAGGTCCAGGAAGGCCGTGTGGTCACCCTGCTGGTCTCCAGCGGGCCCGCGCCGGTGCGTGTGCCGGACGTCGCCGGGCAGACGCTCGAAGCTGCGCAAGCGACGCTCACCAACGCCGAACTCGCCGTCGGCACGGTCACCAAGCGCGTGTCCGCAACGCAGTCCCCCGGCACGGTGCTCGCGCAGTCACCGGGCGTCGGCAGCTCGCTGCACGCCGGTGAAAAGGTCAATCTCGTCATCGCCAAGGCGCCCAAGGAAACGGCGGTGCCGAACGTCGTCGGCGCGGCCGAAACGGCCGCAACGGCCGCGCTCAAGCACGCCGGCTTCAAGGTCAAGACAGAACCGCACACGACCACCGAAGCCTCGCAGGTGGGCATGGTCCTCGAACAGAGCCCCGCCGCCGGGGCGCACGCGCGCAAGGGCGCCACCGTGATACTCGTCGTCGGCGCGCTCGCGCCAACGACGACCAGTACCCCGACGACGACGACCACCACGACGACGACCCCCCCCGCGACGCCCACGCCGCCGGCGGCGGAATGAGCTCCGAGACAGATACCGCCTCGCCAGCGACCGGCGAGGCGCTCACGGTCGCCGTCCTCGCCGGCGGGCGCTCCTCCGAGCACGACGTCTCGCTGTCCTCGGGCGCCGCTGTCAGCGACGGGTTGCGGGCCGGCGGACACGAGGTCGTGTGGGTCGAGATCGGGCGCGACGGCGTCTGGCGCAGCGAAGAGCGGGCGCTCAGCGTCATCCCCGGCGCCGGCCTGCTGGGGGTCGATGTCGTGTTCCCCGTGCTCCACGGCCCGTTCGGCGAGGATGGGACCGTGCAGGGGCTGTTGGAGATGCTCGACGTGGCATACGTGGGAGCCGGCGTGGCCGCCTCCGCGGTGTGCCTGGACAAGGTCTTGTTCAAGGATCTGATGTCGGCCGTCGGCGTTCCCCAGGTCGACTACAGGGGCGTGGCGGCCGAGCGCTTCGCGCGCGCACGCGAACACGTCCTCGCGGAGCTCGCCCAACTGGGCCTGCCGGTGTTCGTCAAGCCAGCGCACCTAGGATCGTCGGTGGGGATCGTCAAGGTGAGCGCCCACGGGCAGCTCGATGGCGCCCTCGAGCAGGCGTTCCTACACGACGAGCTGGCGATCGTCGAGTCGATGGCGCTCGGCACGGAGGTCGAGTGCGGTGTGCTCGGAGTGCTCGACGGCGAGCGCGGAGGCGGCGAGGCGGCGCTCGCGTCCACGCCCGGGGAGATCGTGTTCGCCGGGGAGTTCTACGACTTCGGCGCGAAGTACGCGCAGGGCGGCATGGCGCTGGAGATCCCCGCGCGCATCTCGACCGCCGCGCGCGAGCAGGTCGAGCGCCTGGCCGTCACGGCGTTCCTCGCGGCCGGCTGCGAGGGACTGGCGCGGGTGGACTTCTTCGTCGACGGCGAGCGCGTGCTCGTCAACGAGCTGAACACGATGCCCGGCTTCACGCCGACGAGCGTGTACGCAAAGCTGCTGGACGCCTCGGGCGTTGCCTACCCGGTCCTGCTCGAGCGCCTGTGCCGGCTGGGGATCGAGCGCCACGAGCGCAGGCGCGCATACCGGTATTGAGCGGGGCGCCCGGCAATGTGTCCCCCGGTCAGCCGGGGGTTAACGCGCGTGGTACCTTTTCGTGCTCGGCATAGGTGCGCTCAGTGCTGAGGGTCAGTGGGGCCCCGGGGTGTGAGGTGGAGAGGCGCGGATGCATGCGTGATCAGCACGCTCATAGGGATGTGAGCTCGAATGGAGAGTAGGACCGTCGCGCTTCGCGCTCGCGCCGGCAGGCGCGCAGATGGCGCAAGAGATCGACTGCCCCGCCGCGCCGGTGTCCTCGCATCGATGGTGCTCGCCGTCGTGTTGGCTCTCGCGCTGCGCGGTGGCGATGTCAGCCGCTCCACCGCTCGGCCACCGGCTGCTCACGGAGTTGGCGCCGGAGCGCAGGCGCCTACCGCCGGCCTCGTGCCGATCGCGGGCGAGCGCCCGGCGATTCTCGCTCGCGCGACACCCCTGGCCGTGCGTCCTTCCGTGCGACGACTCACGCTCACCGTCGTGCTGCGCAGGCGCGATCAGGTCGGTTTCGAACGGTTTCTGGCCGCTGTGCAGGACCGGCGTTCACCGCTGTTCCGCCACTTCCTCAGCCAGGCGCAGCTGGCTGCGCGGTTCGGCCCGAGCGCCCAAGCATACGCTGCCGTCGCTGGCTTCCTGCGCGAGCGCGGATTGCACCAGCAGTCGGGCTCCGCCAACAGGCTGACCATCACGGCCAGCGGGACGAGCGCCCAGGTGGAACGTGCGCTGAGCGTCCGCATCAACGAGTACGAGGCCGACGGGCACGACTTCACCGCCAACGCCCAGGCACCAGAGCTTCCCGCGAGCCTCGCCCCCCACGTTGCGGCGATTGTCGGGCTCTCGAGCATCGAACACCCGCTTGCGCCGACGCCGCAGATCCAGAACATCCCGGAAAAACTGTTTCCAAAGAATCCCACCACGAAGCAGCTGGTCGATGATGGGTTGCTCGCCGAGAGCTGCGAGGAGGCCGAGCAGTTCGAGCTGGTGGAGAGCGGCATCAAGAGTGCCGGGCAAGAGGCTGAGATTCAGGGGCTCGTGGAGGAGGGAAGCACTGAGGCGGCCGAGCTCTTCCTCACTCTCGTCAAGAACGAGATCAACTTCCGCTGCATAGCCGACGAGCTCAATCTCGTAGCCGCATACGCTGGGAACGCTGGTGCAGGCGGCAGTGGCGGAGCGCACGCCGACACCGCTTCGCGCCCCCGCCCAGCGGGCGAGGTCCTCGCCGGCGATGGCCAAAAGATCGGCCTGCTGGAGTTCGCCAATTACCACCCGAGCGACGTCAGTGAATTTCTCGCACTCGACCACCTCGAACCGAGCGAGAGCGAAGATCTGAGCGAGCAGGATGTGGCGGGTGGCGCCGGCTCGCCTCAGGGCGCGGGTGAGTCCGAGGCGCTGCTCGATATCGACGCCGCGCTGACGCTTGCACCGGGGGCCAAGGTCGTCGTCTATGACACGGCGTTCAACGGCGGCGCGAGCTTCCAGGCGATGTTCAACGCGATGGTCGAAGGCGGCGACACGGTCATCTCCAACAGCTGGAGCGAGTGCGAGAACCAGGTCAGCCTCGCCGACGTGCAGAGCATCGACGAGGTGCTCGCGAATGCTGCCGCGTCCGGTGTGACGGTCCTGAATGGGACCGGCGACAGCGGCGGCACATGCCTGGATGGCAGCCCGAACACGGTCGGCGTTCCGGCGGACTCTCCGCATGCCACGGCGGTGGGCGGGAGCAGTGCCAGCGGTGGCCCGCTGGGCTCCTTCGGAAGCGAAACCTGGTGGGACGGCAGCGAAGCCGAACCAGCGACCGGACAGGGCGGATTCGGCGTCTCGCGCTTCTTCCCTCGACCGTCCTATCAGGAAGGGCTCACCAGCGCTGCTGGCCGCTCGGTCCCCGACATCGTCGTCAACGCCGACCCGGCACAGGGCTATGAGATATGCGAGGCGGACGCCGGCGGGTGCCCGAACGGCTTGAAGTACGGCGGCACGAGCGCGGCGGCACCGATCATGGCGGCGTTCGTCGCCGACATCAACGGCAAACTCGGACACGATCTCGGCGAGCTCAACCCCTTGATCTACCCTCTTGCCGGCACGGGCGCGTTCCACTCACCGGCGACGCTGGGCAGCGACTTCGAACACGTGGGTCTCGGCAGCCCCAACCTCGACTCGCTCTATCTCGGCCTGGCGGGGACCGGACCCGGCCCCGTCGACGCGAGCACCTCCGATCTCGTAGACGAGCCCTTCGAAGCCGTCACGGTCGGCGCCCAGGACACGCTTGTAGCCCAGCTCCTGGACAGGGAAGGCAACAGCATTGCCGGCAAGCACGTGACGCTGACGGCCAGCCCGGCCAGCCACGCGACGATCAGCGCGCCGAGCGGGACGTCGAGCACCGACAACGGCACCGTCGTCTGGCAGGTGAGCGATCCCGACATCGAAACGGTCACGTTCACCGCCACCGACACCGACGACGACGTCACGCTGGAACCGATCACCGTCACGTTCGTCTCGCCCCCTGCCGCCTCGGCGGGCATGGGAGCGTCATCGAGCGAAGTCACCGCCAACGGCACGAGCACGGCGACGATCACGGTCACACTCCAAGATGCGGAAGGAAACCCCGTGTCCGGCAAGGTCGTCTCGCTCGCCCCGAGCAACGGCAGCCATTCGACGATCGAAGGCCCCTCCCCGAAGACGACCAACGCCAACGGGCAGGTGACGTTCACCGTCTCCGACGAGAGTGCCGAAGACGTCACGTACACCGCGACCGACGTGACCGACGGCAACCTCGTGGTCCCGCAGACCACCACGATCAAGTTCGTGGCCATGGGAGGCGGGCAGAACTGCTTCCCCTACGGCCCCTTGGAGGCCGCCAGCGGCTTCTCCTTCACCGGCTTCGCCACCGGCTTCCCGGTGCACGCCGAGGTGAACCAGTGCATAGGCCCGGCTGGCATGGCCTTCGACTCGGCCGGCAACCTCTACGTGGTCGACGTCGCCGACCAGACCCTCTACAAGTTCGGCTCGGATGGAGGGGCGGCAGACGAACTGACGACCGTCGACGAAAAGGAACTGCCCCAGACCTACGGTCTGATCGTCGGGCTGGCGTTCGGCAAGGAAGGGCACCTGTACGCCGCCGCCCAGGGTGCCACCGCTGGCAACAGCGGGGCGATCCTCGAACTCAGCCCCGCAACCGGCGCGATCCTTCGCGTTGTGGTCCCGTTCACGACGCCTGGGTCGACGAATTGCGCCTCGGGGATCGCCACCGACCCGCTCAGCGGCGATCTCTTCTTCACCGAGCCACACTGCACGGCCAACGGCGGCACCGGCGAACCGTACATCAACCGCATTGAAGATCCAGATAGCGCCTCGCCCGTCCTCAGCCACTACGTCAAGCTGCCCTCAACCCCCGGCTACATCCCCGATGGCATCGCGTTCGGCCCCGAAGGCTCGATCTACCTGACGGTCGAGAACACGAGCGGCAGCGAATTCATCCCGCCGATCCTGAAGGTGACCGGCACGAACCAGCCACAGCCAGCAAAGGTCACGACCGTCTCCGAAGAGACCAAGCGACCGGACGGCGTCGTGGTCGGGGTTGAACCCAGCCATCCGCACGAAGCAGCTTTCCTGTTTGTCAACGGCTCCGATTTCGGCGGCGGCGAAGGCACTGTCACCGAGCTGGAACTGGGGAAGACACCCGTCGGAGAAAAGCTGATGCTGACCGGCGGCTCCGAGGGAGTCAACGATCTCATCGGTCCCGAAGGCTGTCTCTATGCCACGCAGTCGAACAGCGTCCTGCGCCTCACCAACGCCGATGGCACCTGCACCTGGGGCGAGAGCTCCGCTGCACCGCAGCTCGGCCTCTCGCCGGCGGCCGTCGAGTCGCCGCTGGCCCAGGGTTCTTCCGAGACTTTCACGGCCAGCCTCGCGAACGTGCCGGACCCCGCGGGGACGCCGGTCACGTTCTCGGTGCAGGGCACGAACATCGACATCGGCGTTGCCGACGCGAACGCTCAAGGGAAGGCGACGTTCACCTATACAGGCGAGCTGCCAGGCGTCGACGCCGTGTCGGCATCCGCTAGCGATCAGGGCGCGGCGCTGCAGTCCAACACGGTCGCCGTCACCTGGGCCGCCGGTGCTCACCCCACGGAGATGGACCTGAACGTGTCTCCCTCCGGCGGCGCCCAGCAGACGCCGACGCAGGTGACCGCGAAGCTGTACGACTCGACCACCTTCCCGCCGACGCCGCTCGCCGGCAAGCCGGTCGCGCTGGACGTGGGCGAAGCCAAATGCGAAGCGATGACCGACGCGAGCGGCACGGCGAGCTGCTCGCTGACGCCCAACGGCGGCGACGCACAGACGCTCACGGCGACGTTCGCGGGTGACGCAACCGACGGACCGAGCAGCGCCTCCCAGCCGTTCATCATCGATCTGCGCCCAACGACGCTCGCCTATGACGGGGAAGTGTCGGCGATCGCCGGCTCGCCGGTGACGCTTGCCGCGCAGCTGACGCTCGCCAGTGGCGGCGCAGCTCTCGCTGGTGAGCCGGTGGATCTCACACTCGGCGCAGGCGCGGGAGCGCAGAGCTGTGAAGCTGACACCGAAAGCTCGGGAACCGCCACCTGCACGATCGCAAGCGTGGCCCAGCAGCCGGGGACGACACCGATCGAGGCGGTATTCGCCGGAGACAGCCGCAATGCCGCGTCCGTCGCGTCGGCCGGCGTGAACGTAGACGCCGCCACCGCCGCGCCGATCGCGATGGCGCCCTCGCCGCTTCTCTCTCCCGCGCCTGGGCCCGGTCTGTCGGTGCTGTCGAGCAAACACTCCACGCCCGCGGCGCCTCTGGCCACCGTCCTGGGCCTGCCCTCCGCCCATCAGTGCCTGAGCAAGCGCGCCCTGCTCGTGCACGTACACGCCCCCGCCGGCCAGAAGCTGCGTAGCGTCACGCTTACGCTGGGCAGCAGGCTGCTGCGCTCGGTGACGTTCACGAAGGGCAAGGACAACAAGATCCCGAGCACGCTGGTGGACCTCCGCGGCCTGCCGAAGGGCACCTTCACCCTGAAGATCGTCGTGAAGACTGCCTCGGGCAAGACGTATCGCGCCATCCGCACCTACCACACGTGCGTCGCTGGGCACATCCACAAGGGCCGCTCTCCCGCTACTTGAACAGCGTCAGCTCTGACAGCGTCGCCGACTCCATTCCCGGCGGCAGCGTGGTCAGCCACACGAGGTAGTAGCGGTGGGGGGTGCCCGACAGCGTCAGCGGGATGCGCTGGCCATTGTGGACGTCGCTGCCGACGCCGACCGGGCCCTGCCAGCCGCGTGCCGCGAGTGGCGCGGAGTTGCCGTAGGGCAGTTCCAGCTGGAGGTGATCGGCGACGTATATCTGGACCGCGAAGCCGGGCGTGGGCGTCTGGATCTCGATTGCCTTGGCGAGCACCATTGGCGCCGCATCCAAGTAGACACCCAGGCCGGTGCCGCCGGTCTTCTGGAGCGTCCCGTCGTAGTACTGCTCCGTACTCCACGTCGTGTTGGGGTCGCCGTCGACGAGGTTCTCGACTTGGTCGCGATTTTCCGGGCCGGTGCCGAACGGGTTGTAGTCGTGCGCGGCGGTCTGGCTCAGCTGCACGGGTTCCAGTCCAGGATGGGAGGCGATGTTGGACGGGACGCCGGTGCCGCGGTGTGCCCTGTCGGCGGCGGCGACCAGCGCGAGCGAGATGATCAGCGCGACCAGCGCGAGCGAGGCGACCCAGCGCGCGGGATGGCGCATGCGCCACGGCAGCCGTCGCCGCGTCGCTCCGGGGAGGGTTCGCAGCACGCTGGTCACCTCGCCGGTGGCCTGACCCGCGCGCGATGCCTCGAGCGCGAGCGCCTCCTCGAGCTCCGCCACCATGCTCGCCGCATCGTGATAGCGGCGCGCGAGGTCCTTGGACACCGCGCGGTCGACGATCGCGGCGGTCGTCGCCGACAGCTCGGGGCGCAGCAGCTGCACATCGGGGACATCCTCGCGCACGTGCTTCATCGCGACCGCCACCGGCGAGCTCCCGTGGAAGGGGACGTCGCCGCTGAGCATCTCGAACAGCACCACGCCCAGCGAGTACAGGTCCGACTGTCCGGTCACGGGCTGGCCGAGAGCCTGCTCGGGGGACACGTAATCGGTGGTGCCGAGCACGCGACCGGCCATCGTCAACCCTTCCTCGGTGAGCGTGCGCGCGATCCCGAAGTCGGTGATCTTGGCGCCGCCTTCCTCGCTGATGAGGACGTTGTGGGGCTTGACGTCGCGATGCACGATCTGGCGCTCGTGGGCGGCGCCGAGCGCGCGCGCGATCTCGATCGCGTAGGCGATCGCCTGCGCTATCGGCAGCGGGCCTTCGCGGCGGATCAGGGCCTTGAGTGTCTCGCCGTCGACGTACTCGAGGACGATGTACGGAGTCCCGCCCGCCCCTGCGGCGCCGTTCACGCCGTCGGCGCTCACCCCGACGCCTTCCGCCCCCGGGCGCCTGGGGGCAGGCTCCTCACCGGCGTCGATCACCGTGACGACGTGCGGATGGCTCAGCTGAGCGACCGAGCGCGCCTCGCGGCGGAAGCGCTCGAGCTGCTCCGCGTGGGCGGCGATGTCGCGGTGCATCAGCTTGATCGCGACAGGGCGCTCGAGCACCGTGTCGAACGCGCGGTACACGGTCGACATCCCGCCCCGGCCGATCTCTGCATCCAGGCGGTAGCGTCCGCCGATCACGGTTCCGAGCATGGTCATCGGCCGGGATTTCGCAGGCGCGCGAGCACAAGCGCGGCGAGCACGCAGCGGTAGAGCGAGCACGGCAGCAGGGGATATCCGTCGCGCAGGGCGCGACCCATCAGCCGGGCGCTGGCGAGCGTTGACACGAACGCGCTGAGGGCGCCGAGCACGAGCGCTGGACGCTCCCCGCGGGCACGGTCACGCTCGCGCAGGTGCACGCACTTGAGCGCGCTCGCGCCGAACAGCACGGGCAGCCCCGCATGCCAGGACAGCGCCTGCGAGGCGCGACGGTCGAACCCGCGCGCGCGCGACGCGGTGAGGGTGGCGCCGTTGCGCGAGACACCTGGGATCAGCGCGGCTGCCTGCGCGAGGCCGATGGCGAGGCCGTCGCCCGAGCGCAGATCCTCCTGCGGACGGCCTGCATCTCCGCGGCGAGCCGCCCGCCGGTCGGCGAGCGCCATCGACAGAGCACCGGCGCAAAGACCGGCGGCGATAGAGCGCGGTCCGCCGAGGCGACGCTCGATCGGGCGCTCGAGTGCGTAGCCGGCGATCGCGGGCAGCGCGATCGCCACCGCGATCGCCTCCGCCTTGGGGCGGTCCATCCGCCTCGCGTCCGCCAGCAGCGGCGCTCGCATGTGGATCGCCAGCGCGGCCCCCGCGCCGGCGTGCAGCGCCACCTCGAAAGACTTGCGCCGCTCGCCGTCGAGCTGCGCGTAGGGCCAGCGCGCGAGCCACGGCATCAGCGTGGTGTGCGCGGAGGAGGAGATCGGCAGCAGCTCGGTGGGCCCCTGCAACAGCCCCAGCGCGATCGCGTGGCGGAGCGGCAGCTCGCCCTCAGCCGAGCGCATCGGTGGCCGGATCGCGGCGTGCGCGCCGGCGCCGGCGCACGAGCGCGTAGACGATGCCTACGACGACAACGACGACGATCGCGTAGTCGACGTACTCGAAGCCCTTGCGCACGCTGTTCCAGTCGCTGCCGAGCGCGTCTCCGGCGATCGCCAGCCCGAGCACCCACGGCACGGAGCCGATCAGCGAGAACACGGTGAAGCGCCCGAGCGGCATCCTGGCGACGCCGGCGGGCAGCGACACGAACGCGCGGACCACCGGAACAAGCCTCCCGAACAGGACCGCCGCCTCGCCGTGGCGCTGGAACCATTCGTCGCCGCGCTGGATCTGCGCCGGTCCCATGTGCACCTTCGCGCCGTGGCGTTCAAGCAGCTCCAGGCGCCCGCCGCGCCCGACGGCGTAGGCGACCCACGAGCCGACCATCGTGCCGAGCAGTCCCGCGAGCACGATCCCGAGCATCGTCATGTGGTGGTGGGAGGCGCTCTGGTTGGGGTCGGCGACGGCGAAGCCGGCGAACAGCATCACGACCTCGGAGGGGATCGGGATGCAGGCGCTGCCGATCGCCATCAGCGCGAACACGCCGGGCAGCCCCGCGTCGCGCACGAAGTGCGAGGTTTCGTTGACGAGCGTTTCCGAGATCGAGGCGAGCACCAGCATCGGCCGGCCAACGATACCGGCGATCGCAGGCGCTCAGAGAGGGGGCGCCGTCCCGGGCCGGCGGCGGCGACCGTTACCGTGCCTGCCGATGCGTGTCTGGATCGACCTCACGAACAGCCCGCACGTGCTGGTCATGCGCCCGGTGGTCGAGCGCCTGCGCGCAGACGGGCACGACGTGCGCGTGACCGCCCGCGACTTCGCGCAGACGCTCGAGCTGTGCGAGCGCCTGGGCGTCGCCCATACGGCGATCGGCCACCACCGCGGCGAGCGCCTGCACGCGAAGGCGCTCGGGCTGGCGTCGCGCTCGAGCGCGCTCGTGCGCTGGGCACGCGCGGACGCACGCGCCGCCGGCGCGGGCTTCGACATCGCGCTGGGGCACGGCTCCAACGACGTGACGATCGCGGCCGCGCTGCTGCGGGTGCCGAGCGCGACGATGTTCGACTACGAGTGGGCCGCCGTCCAGCACCACGTCAACTGCCGCCTGGCGCGCGCGGTGGTCGTGCCCGACGCGATCCCGCCCGAGCGCCTGGACCGCTACGGCGCGCGCGGCAAGGTGAGGCCCTACGAGGGCCTCAAGGAGGAGTACTACCTGGCGGACTTCGAGCCGGACGCGGCGGTGCTCGAGCAGCTCGGGCTCGATCGCGAGCGCCCGATCGTGGTCGTACGCACGCCGCCGGAGGTCTCGCTGTATCACCGCTTCGAGAACGACCTGTTCGCGGGCGTACTCGAGCGGCTGCGCGGCGCCGGCGTGCGGGAAGGGGTGCAGTCGGTGGTGCTGCCGCGCGTGTCCTGGCAGCGCGCGCAGCTGCGGGAGGTCCCCGCGTTCGTCGTACCTGAGCACGCGATCGACGCGCAGTCGCTGATCGCCCACGCGGATCTGGTGATCTCCGCCGGCGGCACGATGAACCGCGAGGCGGTGGCGCTGGGCACGCCCGTCTACACCACCTTCCAGGGACGGCTCGGCGCGCTCGACGAGCGGCTGATCACCGAAGGGCGCCTGCGCAACCTCGGCGATCCACGCGAGCTCGACTTCGCCAAGCGCTCGAATGACGCTGGCACGCCGCGCGTGCGTCGCGACCCCGCCGTGCTCGTCGAGCTGCTGCTGTCGGCGCTGCGCGCCTGAGCTGCGCGTCGTGTGGCAGGCGCGGGTGCGGGCGCCCAGGCGCGGCGCGGTCCCGCCGGGCGCATACAATCTTCACAATGCGCCGACGGATCCGCGCGGCGGCCGTTCCCCTGCACCGTCACGCGCTGCCGCAGCTGGCAGTGGACGGGGCGCTGGTCGCGTTCGCCTACTACCTCGCCTTCCAGCTGCGCTTCACCACGCGGCTGCCCACTCACTACGCGCAGCTGCGCTCGGACACGATCTGGTGGGTGCTCGCCGGGAGCCTCCCGGTGCTGGTGTTCTCGCGCGTTTACCAGCGCCGCTGGCGCTACTCGGGCCAGCGCGACTACGAGGCGGTGGTGCTCGCGGTGGTGCTGATCGTGCTGCTGACGGTCACCGCCGTCGAGATCGCACGTCCCGTGCATTACTACATCCAGGCCGGCGACTCCTCCGGACGCGCGGCGGCGGTGGCGGTGGTTCTGCCGGACACCGTGATCGTGCTGTTCTCCCTGCTATCGCTCGTCTTCCTGGTGGGAGTTCGCGCGCTGGCGCGCAGCGTGTACGAGCGTCGGCCGTTGGCGGCCTTCCGCAGCCCGCGCCGGGGCGAGCGCACCGTGCTGATCGCCGGGGCCGGCGAGGGCGGGCGGATGGTCGCGCGCGAGATCGTGCGCAACCGCGAGCTGGGGCTCGTGCCGATCGGCTTTCTAGACGACGACCCCGCCAAGCGGCGACTGCGCATCGAAGGGCTGCGCGTGCGCGGCAACACCGAAGCGGAGCTTCCCCGCACCCTCGACGAGGCCGAGCCGGACGAAGTGATCATCGCGATCCCCTCCGCGCCCGGGTCCACACGCGCGCGCATCGTGCGCGAGTGCCGCGCTCGCGCTATCCCCGTGCGCACGCTGCCAACGGTGTTCGAGCTGCTGCAGACACGCGGCGCGCTCGCCAGGCAGGTACGCGAGGTGCGCGTCGAGGACGTGCTTGGGCGCGAGCCGGTGCACATGGAGCTCGAGCAGGTCGGCGCCTACCTGGCGGGCGAGACCGTGCTGGTGACCGGCGCCGGCGGCTCGATCGGCTCGGAGCTGTGCCGCCAGATCGCGCGTGTGGAGCCGCACAGGATTGTGCTACTCGACCATGCTGAGGACAACCTCTTCTCGATCCAACGCGAGCTCGAGGACGAGCGCCATGTGCCGCCGTCGATGCTGGCGGCGGTGCTCGCCGACTGCAAGGAGGGCGAGCGCATGCGTGAGGTGTTCGCCGAGCAGCGGCCGACGGTCGTGTTCCACGCGGCCGCCTACAAGCACGTCGGCCTGATGGAGGCCAACCCGGTGGAGGCCGTGCGCAACAACGCGCTCGGCACGCAGGTCGTCGCCCATGTCGCCGGCGAGGCGGGGGTCCGGCGCTTCGTGCTGGTCTCGACCGACAAGGCGGTCGCGCCGGCGACAGTGATGGGAGCGTCCAAGGCGCTCGCCGAGTTCGCGCTAGACGCCGCCACCGCCCGCTTCCCCGGCACACGCTATGCGGCCGTCCGCTTCGGCAACGTGCTTGGCTCCTCCGGCAGCGTCGTGCCGATCTTCCGGCGCCAGATCGAGCGCGGGGGTCCGGTGACCGTGACCGACGAGCGGATGACCCGCTACTTCATGACCATCCCCGAGGCCGTCCAGCTGATCATCCGCTCCGGCTCGCTGGCGTCCATGTACACCTCGATCGAGCCGCGCGCAGCCGTGTTCGTGCTGGAAATGGGCGAGCCGGTCCGCATCATGGATCTGGCGCGCGCGATGATCGAGCTGTCGGGCCTGGATCCCGACCACGACATCGACGTCGAGATCGTCGGACGCCGGCCGGGCGAGAAGCTCGACGAGGAGCTGTTCAACAGCTACGAGCGCCGATGCGCAACCGACGCGGAGAAGATTCTGCTGGCGGAGCGCGAGCCGCTGGCGAGGGAGGCGGTGGAGTCGATGTTCGCGGAGATCGGCCTGCTGGTGCTCGAGGGCGACGCGGCGGGCCTGGCGGCCAAGGTCTCCGAGCTCGCCGCCGCGCGGCGCGAAGCGCCTGCCGGCGCGGGCGCCAGGGGCGACTCCAGGCGTCGCGAGGGCGTGACGGCGCTCGGCGCCGAGGAGGAGGCGGGGGGCGCCGATCCACGCGCCAGCCAGCGCGATTCGCCTGCGCCCCTCGTACACTCCCCCCACTCATGACGCTCTCGCCGCTCGCGTTCTCGCTGTCGGATACGTTCACCAAGATCGGCGCCGTGGCAGCGTTCGCCGCGCTGCTCGGGATCGCGATCCTGGCGCTGCTCGTCTTCTCCCAGGCACGCGAGCTCAAGCGTCTGCGCGAGTGGGCCGGGCGCGCGCCCGAGCGCGCCGCCGACCTCGAGCAGCGCGTAACCGCGGCCGCCTCCGCACGCGTCCAGCAGCAGACAGCGCCACCCCCGGCGGTCCGGCCGATCCCGCGACCGGCGCCGGTCCAGGCCCGCGCCGCCGGCGAGGGCGCCGGTCCCGCGACGCGCGTCGCCGGCGCGCCGGTCGCTGCGGTTCTCCCCGGTGGCCAGGCGCTCACTGCCAGCGGGCAGCCGGCGCCACAGGCGACGTCGACGCCGGCCGCTACGGGCGTGGGCGCGCCCGCGCCGGGAGACCAGGGCCAGCCGGCTGCGCCCGTGCAGCCGGCGGCGCCGGGACAGCCCAGCGCGACCCCACGTCCGTGGAGTCCCCAGGCGACCGCTCCCGGCCAGCCCACGCCGGCCGCAGCCGCGCCCACGACTCCTCCGGCGCCCGCGACGCCACCGGTGCGCATGGGAGCGCCCGTCGGCGCACCCGCCTCGGCTGCTGGCGCCACGCAGAGCCGGCCGGCTGTCGCCGCTCCGGCGCCCGCTGGCGGGGAGCCGCCCCGCCCAGCGCCGGCTACAGCCGCGGCCGCAGCGGCCGCCTCCCCGCGTGCGCCAAGCCCACCGCCCTCGTCACCGACCCACAGCCCGCCTGCGCAGCCACCGAGTCAGACCCCGCCCGCCCAGCCGGCGATGGCTGCTCCGCCCGTGCAGCCCGCCGCCGCCCGGCCGGGCGCGCAGAGTGACCCTGCACCCGGCGCTCCGCGGCGCCCGCCGCCACCGCCGGCAGCGGCCACGCGTGGCGAGACGCGCACGCCGATCACGGTGGAGGGGCCACGCTCCACCTACGCTGTCAAACGCTCCCCGCGGCGCACCGTGCTGCTGGTGGCGGGGGCCGTGATCGTCGTGGCCGCGGCGGCGGTGGCGGCCATGACCGCGCTCGGTGGATCCTCGAGCGACAAAGCCGTGACCGCCGCGTCGCGAACCACAACCCGCGGTAGCGCGACGCGCGGGAAGTCCCATGCCCGTAAGGCGGCGTCCAAGCCGGCGGCGAAGACGCCGGTGGCGAGTCCGGCGGAAACGAGCGTGGCCGTCCTCAACGCGACCGAAACGAACGGTCTCGCACACCAGACCGCCGGTGAACTGCAGCAGAACGGCTACTCCCATGCGGAAGCGCTGGGCGGGCGACCTCCGGGCTCCGGGCAGGTCAGCGTGGTCGAGTACGCGAGCGGCCATCAGGCCGAAGCCGAAGGCGTCGCGCGCTCCGTCGACGTGACCCACGTGCAGCCGATCGAAGCCGCCGTGACGGCACTCGCCGGCTCGGCGACGGTGGTGGTGATCGTTGGCGAAGACAAGGCCGCGTCGAGCCCATAGCCGGCTTTCTCGACATCCCCGCGCGCTCGAGCAAGCCGCGCGAGCGCGGTATCACCCACGTGATCGACAGGGGCCTGTCGGTGGCCGAGGTCGACGGCCTGTTGGAGGTCGCCGGCGATAGCGTCGACGTGGTCAAGCTCGGCTGGGGAACGGCGCTGGTCAGCGCCAACCTCGAGCCCAAGCTCGCGCGCTACGCGGCTCACGGCATCCCGGTGGTGCTCGGCGGCACCCTCACCGAGCTCGCGATCCGCCAGGGGAGGGTGGAAGGGCTGACCGCATGGCTGCGCGAGCTCGGCCTCCGCCACGTCGAGATATCTGACGGTACGATCACGATCGAGCCGCACGTCAAGCGCGAGCTGATCGAACGGCTGGCGCGCGAGTTCACCGTGTTCGCGGAGGTCGGAAGCAAGGACGCGGACTTCATCATGGCCCCGTACGTGTGGGTGGAACAGATCGAACGGGACCTCGACGCGGGCGCGTGGAAGGTGATCGCCGAGGCGCGCGAGTCGGGCACCGCCGGCATCTACCGCGCCAACGGCGAGGTGCGCACGGGCCTGATCGACGAGATCGTCCACTCGATCGACCGAGATAGGCTGATCTTCGACGCGCCGCTGCAGAAGCAGCAGGTGTGGCTGCTCAAGCAGTTCGGTACCGAGTGCAACCTCGGCAACATCGCGCCTGCCGACGTGCTCTCGCTGGAGACGCTACGCCTCGGGCTGCGCTCGGACACGGTCGAGCGCTTCGCGCTGGGCGGCGGCGATTGACCGAAGCGCCCGCCCGCGAGGGGAGCGGACGCCCGGGCGGCGATCGCCTAGCGCGGCTCGTGTTCGCGCTGCTGGTGGTCGGCTGCTTCGCAGCATTTCTGATCACGCAGCGTCTCAAGCACACGCCGACGGCGGTGCAGCACTTCGAGCTCACGCCGTTCTTCTCGCCGTACCCGAACGGGCACGTCAAAGAAGCCTCGATCTCGTTCAAGCTCGCGCACGCCGAAGTCGTGACGGTGACGATCATCGACGCATCAGGCGCCACGGTGGCGACACTCGTACGTGGCCATCCGGTCCCCCGCTACAAAGTCTTCTCGCTGCGCTGGAACGGACGGCGAGGTGACGCGCGCCGCTACCGCGAGTTGCGCAGCCCGCACGGCCTGGCGATCGTCGCGCCACTGAACACCGGCGCGATCGCGCCCGCCGGCGAATATCGCGTGCGGCTCGGCCTCAGCCACCACAGCCCCGTGTACTCGCCGCAGAGCTTCGCGCTGGTGGCTCCGTGAGCGCTCTCGCGCGGACGATCCCGGCGACGAGCCTGCCGAGCGTGGGCGTGCTCGCCGCTGGCGCCGCCGCTGCGATCGTGGCGATCACCGTGCTCTGCGCGCTGATGCGCCGTCACGCTGGCGTGTTCCCGTTGCTGGCCGTGCTCGCGCTGCCGTTCAGGGTGCCGATCTCCGCCGACGGGCGCACTGTGAACCTGCTGGTACCGCTGTACTTGGTGATCGCGGCGGGCACGCTCGTGCACCTGCTCCCGCGGCTACTCGCGGGCGCCGGCGTCGGCCCCGCCGGCCGTCGCGAAGCCCTGCCATCGCTTCGTCGGCCGCGCTCGTGGCTCTCGCCGCTCGGCCTGGAATTGGCGCTGTTCGCGGCCGTCGTCCTGTATGCGTTGCAGGCGATCTACTCGAGCGACCGCGCCAAGGCGGCGGAGAACATCGCGTTCTTCTACGTGCCGTTCGCGCTGCTGTTCGCGATCCTCCGGGACACGCGCTGGACGCGCGAGCTGCTGGCACGCTGCCTGGCTGTGGCGGTCACGCTCGCGGTCCTGTTCGCCGGGGTCGGCTTCGTCGAGTACTACCGCAAGTCGCTGTTTCTGAACCCGAAGGTGGTGGCGGCCGACCAGTACGCGAACTACTTCCGCGTCAACTCCGTGTTCTTCGACCCGAGCATCTACGGGCGCTTTCTCGCATTGGTGATGATCGGCGTGATGACCGTCGTGCTGGTGGGCCGAGGTTCGGACGCCGGCCCGCTCGCGCACGAGCGCCTGCGGCGACAGACGCTGGGTGGCGCCGCGGTCCTGCTGTGGCTGCTTGCCGGGCTGGTCACCAGCTTCTCGCAGTCGAGCATCGCGGCGCTGCTGCTGGGGCTGGCAGTGCTGGGCGGCTGGTGTTGGGGGGTGCGCCCGGCCGCGTACCTGTCGGCGGGGCTGCTGGTGCTCGCACTGGCGTTCGTGCTGGTCGCCCCGTCCAGCCTGCACTTCGGCCTGAAGGGCTCCGGTGGCTCGGCCGCGAACGCGACCAGCGGGCGCACGACGCTGATCGACGGAGGACTCGAACTGTTTGCCGAGCGCCCGCTTGAGGGCTACGGCTCGGGGTCCTTTGAAACCGAGTACAAGCGTCATAGTCACGCTGACGCCGAGGACGCGACGTCCGCGTCGCACACGATCCCGATAACCGTCGCCGCCGAGCAGGGGATCGTCGGCCTGGCGATGTACGCCGCGCTGCTGCTGGTGGCCTTCGCGGTGCTGTTTCACGGCGCCGGGCGCGCGCCGCCGAGGATCGCGATCGCCGCGTGCTTCGCCGCGCTCGTGCTGCACACGTGGACGTACGCGGATTTCCTCGAAGACCCGTTCACGTGGGCGCTGCTGGCGATCGGCATCGCTCTCTCGCGCGCCGGCGCCGGTGCGGTCGCGGCGCGCGAGGACGCGGTCGCGCCGGCCAGTAGCGTCTGAGCCGTGCTCGGCTACCTCAAGCGTCTGGTGACCACGGGTGCGGCGTACCAGTTCGGGGACATCCTCGCCAAGGGACTGGCGCTGCTGACGCTGCCGCTGTACACGCGCCATCTGAACACGGAAGCGTACGGTGCCGCCGAAACGCTGCTGACGGCGGTGATCCTCGTGAGCATCCTGCTGCGCGTGGGCGTCGGCGAAGCGTTTATCCGCTTCTACTTCGACGACGAGGACACTGCCCGGCGCGAGCGGATCGCGCGCACCGCGACGGCGACGGTCGCGTGGACGAGCACCCTCGCGGCGCTCGTGGCGGTCGTGTTCGCGGGCCCGCTCTCGCGCCTGATCGTCGATATGGAAGATCCGCTGCTGCTCGACTGTGCGGTGCTCGGCCTGTGGGCGTTCACCAACCTGGAGATGGCCTACGCGCAGCTGCGGGTAGACGAACGCGCGCGCGCCTACGTGTACGCGTCGGGCGCCAACGTCGCGATGACGGTCGTCTTCACCGTACTGCTGGTCGTATTCGCTGGCCAGGGCGCCCGCGGCCTCTTGCTCGGCAACTTCGGCGCCTCGGCGGTGGTCGTGCTAGGCCTGTGGTGGGTGCTGCGCGGACGCGTGTCGCTGCGCGTGCGCCTGGCGGACCTGCGCGCGATGCTGCGCTTCGGGCTCCCCACCGTGCCGGCGGATGCGAGCGTGTACGCGCTGCAGGTCGCGGACCGTCTGTATCTGTTCCGGGTGTTCTCGCGGGCGGCGGCCGGCGAGTATGCGATCGCGATCAAGCTGGCGACGGTCGTGTTCGTGGCGGTGCGCGGCTTCCAGTACGCGTGGCCGCCGCTGGCGTACTCGATCGAGAGCGACGAGGAGGCCGCGCGGCTGTACTCGCTCGTCACCACCTACTACGCGCTAGCCACCGGCGTCGTCGTATGCGCGGTCGAGCTGCTCGGCCGCTGGATCGTGCGACTGCTCGCCGCCCACCAATACTTCGGTGCCTACCGCGCGCTGCCGTGGCTGGCGCTCGGCTGGGCGCTGTACGGCCTGTATCTCGTGTTCGTAGCGATCACCGGGCGCGCGCGCGTTACCTCGCGCAATTTCCCCGCCGGCGCGGCCGGGCTCGTCGTAAACGTGGCGCTGCTCGTGCTGCTCGTCCCCCGCAGCGGCGCGGGCCTGGGCATCGCCGGCGCCGGCATCGCGCTGTGCGGCGCGTACGTGACGATGCTGCTCGTGATGTATCTGCTCACGCGCAATCTCTTCAAGGTCGGCTTCGAATGGCTGCGCCTGGCGCAGCTGACGGCGATCCTCGCGGGCGTTGCGATCTCGGGCGAGCTGCTTTTGCCGAGCCACGGGCTCGCGGGCCTCGCGCTGCGCGTGCTGTGGCTCGCACTCGTGCCCGCGGCTCTGGCGCTCACAGGCTTCTTCCACGCCCACGAGCGCGCCCAGGCGCGCGCGCTAGCGCTCGACGCGCATCGGCGCGTCACGAGCTTTCGGGCGAGGCACGGCGAGGTTGAGGCATACGCCGAGGATCCCCTTAAGGACGTCTGACTGCTGGTCGACTCCTCCCACGGGCGTCTAATCACGGCTTTCTTGGCTCAAGAATGCCGCTTTCTTGCCGATGCGATCCTGCTGTGCAAGAGCTAACGTCCAAGCCCGCCCAGCGACCGGGCGCCAAGGAGCGACTGCGCCGTGCCGAGGCGCTGCGCCGTCATCGTGCCGACGCGCGCGTCAAGAGCGTGGCTGCGGCCGGCGAGGTCGCCTACCTGCGCGAGCAGCTTCGCCTCGCCGCAAGGCTGACGGCGAGACTGGCCACGACCAGCGACATCGACGAGATGGCGCAACTGGTCGTCGACGAGCTCCACGAGACTTTCGCCTTCTATCTCGCCGCGATCCAGCGGCTGGACGAGGACGGCGTGCTGCGGCTGGTGGCGGCGCGCGGGCCGTTGGCGGAGGTGATGACGGAGTTCCTGCTGACCGAGCAGGCCGTGTCGGACGGCATCAACGGCAAGGTCGCGCGCTCCGGCCACACGGTGCTCGTGACCGACACCCGCGCCGAGTCTGACTACATCGTGCGCGATCCCAACACCGACCCCCGCTCTGAGCTTGCCGTCCCCGTCCTCGTCGACGGTGCCGTGTGGGGGGTGCTGAACATCGAGGCGATCGATCCGGCGGCGTTCGCCGATGCCGACGCCGTGCTCGTCGAGGCGGTCGCGACGAACTTCGGCGTCGCCGTGCACCGCGCGCGTCTGATCGCCGACCTCGAGGGTGCGTTCACCACCGCGCTGGCCGCGTTGACGAGCACGGTCGAGGCGAAGGACGACTACACCGCCTGCCACGGCGAAGACGTGGCGCTGCTGGCCGAGCGGATCGCGCTACGCATGTCGCTGTCGAGCGCGCAGGCCCGCGACGTTCGCTACGCGGCGATGCTGCACGACCTCGGCAAGGTGGCCGTGCCGAGCGAGATCCTGCTGAAGCCCGGCCCGCTGACCGACGAGGAGTGGGTGACGATGCGCAGCCACGCCGCCATCGGCGGCGAGCTCGTAGGGCGCATCGATGCGTTCGCCCACCTCGCCCCCGCGGTTCGCGCCAGCCACGAGCGCTGGGACGGCGCCGGGTACCCGGACGGCCTCGTCGGCGAGGGGATCCCGCTGGCCGCCCGCATCATCGCAGCCTGCGACACATACGACGCGATCGTCACCGACCGCCCGTACCGCGCCGCCCGCACGCCCCTGGAGGCTTGCGAAGAGCTACGCCGCGTCGCTGGCGCGCAGCTGGACTCACGCGTCGTGGACGCGGTGGTCGCCGAGCTCGAGGCTGAGTGAGCGCTGTGACGCGCTAGCTGTGATGCCCTAGCATCGCTCCAGGCGACCCGGGGTGCCGAACCATTGCGATAAGCCCGATCTTCGATACGCTACCGGCGGTATCGACGCTCGTCATTGGAGGACTCACTGCGAACACCAGCCGGGCTCGTGACGGTAACGCGCGGCGGCATCGTCGGGGTGGCGACGCTTGCCATGTCGGCGTGTTCGATGGCGGTCCTGGCCAACCCGGCCCAGGCGTACGTCGAAGCCCCGTACCTCACTTGCTACAACAGCGAGCAATCGGCGGAGGCCCAAGCGCGCAACATGCGGTTGGAACCGGCCAACGAGGCCACCGTGCAGGCAGGGCCGGTGGTGTTTTCCGGGAAATCCCCCTATCCGCTGACATTCAGCATCGCGTCATCGCCGTCTCTGCTGCCAAACCTGGACGTCGAGAGCGGCATCGGATCGCAGTCGGGGGCCTTCTACAGGTTTACCTCGACCGAGGCCACGGCTAAGCCCGGAACGGTCTACTGGACGGCGTCATTCACATTCGCTCCTGACGGATGCGAAAGCCCGTCGACGTTCACCACGCCCGTGCGCACACTGATCGTCGCGCCCTCCGAAGCAGAATTGGCGGCCTCCAACAGGCAACGGGGGGGAGAAGCCGGCAAGAAGAAGCTCGAAGAAGAAGCCGCCAAGAACAAGCTCGAAGAGGAAGCCGCGGCGGCGAAAAGGGAAGAAGAAGCCGCAGGCAGCGTGATCCTCGACGGCGTCGGCACCGTCGTGGACAACAGCCGCGAGGCGGCGGTCAAGCTCACATGCTCTGACGTGGCGAGGTGTGCGGGCAAGTTGACGCTCACGGCCAGCGCTACGGTCGCAAAGGGCAGGGCGCGACACGTCAGGACCGAGGGCATCGGGACCGCCGATTTCTCGATCGCGGCCGGCGGGCAGGCAACGGTCAAGGTCCCGCTCGACAAGGCCGGCCGGGCGCTGTTGAGTACCGCTCACGGACTCCGCGCCAACTTGACGATCGTCAGAACCTCGCCTGTCCCGAACCAGACAGAGACGCAGCATGTCCGCCTGAAGCAACGGCGGGCGGCGAGCGGAAAGGGCAGCGGCTAATACGACTCCCCGCTCCAGGCCGAGCCGGCCCGGTTGTACTCCTCGGCGGCCTCGCGCAGGCCCTGCCCGCGGTCGGGGTGGATGGTGGCGGTGACGTGACGCCAGTAGCGGCGCGGATCGTGGCCGGGCAGCACGAGCGCCGCGAACGCCCGTAGCGCGTAGCTCCAAGCGATCAGCCAGCGCACCACTCGCGCGCTCGCGCGCGAGTGGTGCTTGCGCATGTACAGGTCGCGCCCGCGCGCCAGTTCGACGATCCGCCGCTCGGGCAGCGCGCCGGTCGACAGCTGCTCATGGTGGACGGCCTCGGCGTCGGGCACGTACACGCTGCGCCAGCCCGCGTCGCGCAGGCGACGGGCGAAGTCGACCTCGTCGGAGTAGACGAAGAAATCCGGGTCCAGGTAGCCGACCGCAGCGGCGGCCTCGCGCCGCACCAGCAGCGCCGAGGACTGACACCAGTCGACCTCGCGCGTGCGCGATCCTTTGCTTTGCACGGTGTACAGGCGGTGCAGCATCAGCGCGCCGGCGAGCGCCGTGGCGAGCGTCGGGAATCGCCATGCGCACGCCTGCCCTGCTCCGTCCGGGCGCAGCAGACGTGCCCCCGCGCACGCTGCCCGCGGACGTTCCTCCAGCGCGCGCCACAGCGCGAGCGTAGCCCCCGGACGAAGCTCGGAGTCCTCGTTCAGGAGCAGCGCATAGCGGCCGTGCGCGCGACGAAGCAGCTCCGAGTCATTGGCCGCCTTGCCGCGACGCTCGGTCAACGCGATCGTCTCGTCCACCGCCGGATGCTCCCGCGCCGCCTGCGCGGAGCCGTCGCGCGAGCCGTTGTCGAGCACCAGCAGCTCCGTCGCGAACGGCACGCTCTGGCGCTCACGCGCGATCGCGTCGAGCCCCCTCAGTAGCAGCTCCCGCTGGGAGGTGTTAACGACGCAGTAGGTCAACTCGATCTCCGCCATCGGCCGGACCCTATCCGCGCCGGGGAATGGCGCCCCGCCCGCTCGCCGCGCGACGCTGTTAAGGTCGCCTCTCACGTGACTGCCCGAGTCGACTACGAGCGACACGGCCGCACTTACGCGCAGCATCGACGCGCGGACCCGCGGATCGCCGCCCACATCCACTCGGCGCTGGGCGACGCGCGCACGGTGCTCAACGTCGGTGCGGGCGCGGGGTCGTATGAGCCGCGCGACCGCTGGGTGCTCGCGGTCGAGCCGAGCGCGACGATGCGCGCCCAGCGTCCAACCGATGCCGCGCCCGCGATCGACGCGCGCGCGGAGGCGCTACCGCTCGACGACGGCGCGGTCGACGCGGCGATGGCGTGCGTGACCATCCACCACTGGGGGTCCCCCGCGGTCGGGCTGGCGGAGCTTCGCCGAGTGGCGCGCGGCCCGGTCGTGGTGTTCACCTTCGAGCTCGACGCGCTGCCCGCCTGGCAGCTCGAGCTCCTGCGCGAGGGGGTCGCCAAGGAGCGACCGCGGTTCCCCGCCATCGAGGCCATCGCCGCAGCGCTTGGGGGACGCACGCGCGTACAACGGGTCCCCACTCCGGGCGACTGCGCGGACGGCTTCTTCGAGGCGTTCTGGCGTCGTCCGGAGCGCCTGCTCGACCCGGCGGTGCGCGGCGCTCAGTCGATGTGGGCGCTGCTGGAGCCGGGCGAGGAAGAGCGCATGGTGGAGCGGCTCACAGCCGCGCTGCGCTCGGGCGCGTGGGACGCCGAGCATGGCCACCTGCGCACGCAGGACAGCTTCGACGGCGCATTGCGCCTGGTGATCTCAGAAGCGCCCTGAGCGAGAGCGTCCAACAGATGCGCGTCCACGTCGTCGACCCCTCGGCCTACACACCGCCCTACGATCACGCCCTGTGCAGCGCGCTCGCGTCGGCGGGGGCAGAGGTCGAGCTGTACACCAGCCGCTTCGCGCACGGGCGCGTCCCCTCCGCCGAAGGCTACGAGCGTCGCGAGCACTTCTACCGGCTGGCCGCGCGTGTAGGCGACGCACGCGCCCGCCGCGCGGTCAAGCTCGCTGAGCACGTCCCCGACATGCTCAGCTATCGCCGCGCTGCATCCGCCGCCGACGTCGTGCACTTCCAGTGGCTGGCCGTTCAGTACCTCGACGGCCTGCTGCTGCCGAGCCGCCGCAAGTCTGGCCGCCGCGCGCGTGGCGCCCGTCGTCCGCTGGTGCTGACCGCGCACGACATCCTCCCGCACGAGGCTCGCCGGGGGCAGCGCGCCGCGCAGCGGCGCCTGTACGACCGCTTCGACGCGATCGTCGTGCACACCGCGCACGGCCAGTGGCGCCTGACCGCGGAGCTGGGTGTCGAGGCCGAGCGCGTGCATGTGATCCCGCATGGGGCGCTCGCGCACCTAGCCGCCGGCGGGAAGGGCACGCCCGCGCCGTTTCAAACCGAGAAGCCGGTGGTGCTGTGCTTTGGGCTGATGCGCCCGTACAAGGGCATCGACCTGCTGCTCGAAGCGTGGCACGGGATCGACGCGGCGGAGCTGTGGATCGCGGGAGTGCCCCGGATGGACATCTCCGCGCTGACCGCCAGCGCACCCGCGGGAGTCCGCTTCGTGCCCCGCTTCATCCCCGAGGAGGAGCTGCCCGCGTATTTCCGGCGCGCCGATGTCGTCGTGCTGCCCTATCGGGAGATCGACCAGTCGGGTGTGCTGTTCACAGCGCTTGCGTTTGGCAAGCCGCTGCTGCTCAGCGATGTCGGCGGCTTCCCGGAGATCGCGGCCACCGGCGCCGCGCGTACGTTCCCTTCCGGCGACGTAGGCGCGCTGCGCGGCGCGCTGCGCGAGCTGCTGGACGATCCCGCGACGCTGTCGAGGATGGCGGCACGGGCTCGCGAGGCCGCCGCGGGCGAGTACGCGTGGGAGACGATCGCGCGTCGGACGATCGCGCTGTACGAGCGGCTGCTCGCCGGTTGAGCCGGCGGTCCTCGCCGAGCGGTCCGCGAGAATCCTCCCGTGCTCGCCCTCCAAGTCGTCTTCTGGCTGTGCGTCGGCCTGATCGTGTGGACGCAGATCGGCTACGCCGCCGCGCTGGCCTTGCTGGCGCGCCTGCTGCCGTCCGCCCCGCCGGCGGCTGTGCAAGCGCCGCCCCCGTCGTCGCAGCTCCCCGACTTGTCGCTGATCGTCGCCGCCCACAACGAGCAGGCGGTGATCGCGCAGAGGGTCGCCAACGCGCTGAGCCTCGACTATCCGCGCGAGCGGATGCAGGTGATCGTCGCCTGCGACGGGTGCACCGACGCGACCGCCGCACGAGCTAGACAGGCGGGCGCCGACCTCGTGCTCGAGCTGGCGCGCGGCGGCAAGATCCGTGCCCAGGACGCCGCCGTCGAGCGGGCGCGCGGCGAGATCGTGGCGTTCTCCGACGCCAACGCGCTGTGGCAACCCGACGCGGCGCGCGAGCTCGTGCGCGCGTTCGAGGACCCGCGCGTCGGCTACGCGTGCGGGCAGGTGCGCTACGCGCACAGCGAGCTCGGCGATCGGCCGCCCGGCGGCGAACGCGCGGTCGCCAACCAGGAGGGGATCTACTGGCGATACGAGCTGGCCGTGCGCGGGCTGGAGTCGCGGCTGTCGTCGGTCACGGGCGGCAACGGCGCCATCTACGCCACCCGCCGCGGCTCCTACATCGTCGTCGACCCGGTCATGGGTCACGACCTGTCGCTGCCGTTCAACATCGTCAAGCGGGGCCTGCGCGCGGTCTACGTGCCCGGCGCGGTGTCCAGCGAGAAGATGGTCCCCTCGCTCGCCGGCGAGTTCGCGCGCAAGCGGCGGATGATGAGCCACACGTGGCCGATCGTCGTGCGCGGCGGAATGCTCTCACCGCGCGGCTACCCGCCCGGATACGCGCTGATGATCGTCTCCCACCGCCTGCTGCGCTACGCGACGCCCGCCCTGCACGTGCTTGCGCTCGCGGCCAACGTCGCGCTCGTGGCGAATAACTGGGGACCCGCCCGCCCGCTGTACGTGCTCACTCTCGGCCTCCAGATCGCGTTGCTCCTCGCGGCCGCGCTGGCCGGCGTGCTGCGCCTGCGTGTGCTGCTGATCGCGCGCTACTACGTGCTCACCACCGCCTCGCTCGCCGCCGGTCTGTGGGACTGGCTGCGCCATGGGACGGATGCGACGTGGGAGGCCGCCGAAGGCACGCGCTGAGCGCCCGCTGCGAGAATCCCCGCGGTGACCCGCCGCGCCGTCGACATCGTCGTGTCCGCACTCGCCCTCGCGCTTGCCTCGCCGGTGCTGGCGCTGGCGATGCTGGCGATCCGCCTGGAGAGCCCCGGACCGGCGATCTACCGCCAGCGCCGCAGCGGCCTGCGGGGGCGCGAGTTCGACGTGCTGAAGCTGCGCACGATGGTGCAGGGGGCGGAGCACGTCGGCGCGGGCCTGGCGGTGAACGAGAACGACGCGCGCATCACGCGCGTGGGGGCGCTGCTGCGACGCACGTCGCTGGACGAGCTGCCGAACCTGCTGAACGTGCTGCGCGGGGAGATGTCGCTGATCGGGCCGCGCCCGACGCTGCCGGTGCAGGTCGAGCAGTACACCGAGCGCCAGCGCGGGCGCCTGGCCGTCAAGCCGGGCCTCACCGGCTGGGCGCAGGTCAACGGGCGCGCGTCGCTGCCGTGGGCGCAGCGGATCGAGCTCGACCTGTACTACATCGAGCATCGCTCGCCGGCGCTCGACCTGCGGATCTTGTGGCGCACGCTGGCGATGGTGCTGGGCGGCTCGGGCCTGTACAAGGGCGAGGCGGGCGGCTGGGAGGGCGAGCTGTGAGCCCACCGGGAGGGCCGCCGCCGGCGTTCACGCAGGCGCCGGCGGTGCTGCTGACGGGAGTGGGCAAGCGTTACGACATCGTCTCGTGCTTCGCCGCGCTCACCAAGACGGTCGCCGCCGACCCCTCGCCGCTGGCTCCCGCGCAGTACGCCGCGCACGTGCGCGCGGCGGTGCCGCGGATCGACGATCCCGAGTACGTGCCGGCGCTGCAACGGCTGTGCGAGCAGCACGAGGTCGGTGTCGTCCTGCCGCTGACCGATTTGGATATAGATATTTTGGCGCGCGCGCTGGAGGAACGGAGGCTTCCGGCGATGGTCCCGTCGGCGCGGGTCGCCCGCGCGACCTACGACAAGTACGACGCGCACCTGCTGCTCGAGCGCCTGGGGCTGCCGTCGCCGCCGACGGTGCTGCCCGAGGCAGACCTCGACGCGCTCGACTATCCGGTGATGGTCAAGCCTCGCCGCGGCTCCGGTGCGCGCTCGATCCACCTCGCGCACAACGCGCAGCAGGCGCGCATGTTCATCGACTACGTGCAGGAGGCGCCCGCGGGCGCCCGCCCGAAGGGCCTGTCCGGCCCCGAGCCGGTGATGGTGCAGCGGGCGATGGGCGGCGATGAGTTGTCGATCGATTGCCTTGGCGATCGCGACGGGCGCTGCTTGAACGCGATCCCGCGCACGATGCTCGAGTCCCGCGGCGGCGAGTCGATCAAGGGCCAGGTCGTGCGCGACGAGCAGCTGATCGACCTGGGCAGGCGGGTGATGGAGGCGCTACGCGTGGCCGGACCGGCGACGATCCAGGTGTTCCGCGACCCGGAGGTCGGCGTGGGCATCACCGATGTCAACACGCGCTTCGGCGGCGCCTTTCCCGCGCCCGTGTACGCGGCGCTGCCGGGGCGCAGCTATCCCGAGCTGATCGTGCGCATGGCCGCCGGCGAGCGCGTCGAGCCACACGTCGGCGAGTTCCGCGAGGGCATGACGTTCACGCGCTACTACTGGCAGCTCGAGCTCGACCGGGAACTGCAACCGACGGACCGCGACATCGTGTGAGGCTAGAATCCGATTGGTGGCCACGTTGCTCGTTGACTCACCGCCCGGCCAGCAGGGCGAGCAGACTGCGCCGAACGGATCCGCAGGGGCCCCGGATGAGCCGGGTGCGGGCGTTGCGCCGGACGCCGCCGCCGGGCCTCATTGCCGCAAGTGCCTCGCGCCGATGGCCCCCGGCCAGGACTGGTGCCTGCAGTGCGGTGCCGGCGCGCCCGACAGCCTGAGCGCAGCGAACTGGCGCTCGCTGGCGGTGATCCTCGGGGCCGTCGCGGTACTCGTGCTGGGCGCCGCCGCCGCCGGATACGCGGCGCTGAACAAAGGCGCCAACACGAGCGCGGTGACGAAGACCGTCGCAGCCGTCGCGCCGACGGCAACCACGCCCGCACCAACCGCGACCACGCCCGCCGTCCCCGGCGGCGCCGCGGCGACCCCCAAAGCCCACGGCCTGCCCGGCCTCGGCACTGCCAAACCGCCGAAGATCCCGCTGACGGCGCCGACGCCAGAAGCCTCGAGCCCGAGCGGCACGGGCACCGGCGCCGCGGAAACCACCACGCCCACGACCACGACGCCCTCGACGAGCACCACACCGGCCACCACCACGCCGGGCAAATCGGGCGCAGCGGGTGAAGAACCGCAACCCGCGGCGATCCTGCTGGACACGAACGCCGCCAGCACCTACAACCCCTACAACCTCCCCGCGGCCGACTTCGGCGACCCGAGTCTGGCGATCGACGGCGACCCGACGACCGCCTGGACCGCCCAGGTCGACCCGGCGACCGCGCCGACGATGGCCGAGGGCCTGCTGATCGACCTGAAGTCCAAGCAGAAGGTCTCGGCGCTGAAGCTGATCACCTCGACGCCCGGCATGACCGTCGAGGTGTACGGCACCAAGGGCGCCACGGCTCCCACGTCGATCACCGACCCGGCGTGGACCCCGCTCAGCCACTTGGAGGTCGTCAAGAAGAAGCACGCGCGCCTGACCCTGCGCGACTCCAAGAAGGCTTTCACCTATCTGACGCTGTGGATTAGCAAGGCTCCGGAATCCTCGATCGGTACCCCCGAAGCGCCCGGCCACGTGAGCGTCGAGGAAGTCGAACTGTTTCCTACGGGCTAGACGCGCCAGCGCGTTTGCGCGCCGCCCGTTTGCGCGTCTGACGTTTCGGCTGCGCGCTTTTCGGCTTCGCCCAACACTCCTCGACGAACGCCGCGATCTCCTCGGTCAGCCGCTCGGGCTGCAGGCGCAGCTCGAGCAGCGAGTGGGCTTCCAGCAGCCGCGCGCCCTGCATCTCCCTGGCGAGCATGCCGGCGTCGGAGAACGGATGCACGGGGTCGCGCTGGTGGCCGAGCACGAGCGCCGGCGTCGTGAACGTGCGCCGCTCGGCGCGCGGCGGGGCGATGCGCCCGAAGAACAGCCCCTGCAGCAGCGCCCCCCCGGGCCCGGGTTCCTGGCGCACGAGGTCGAGCGCCACGTTGGCGTAGTGGGGCAGAAGGCGCCGCGGCACCGCCCTGGTGGCGCGCGCGAGCAGCTTCATCGCCGGCTCGCCGAAGGTCAGCGAGACGAGTAGCGGCGTGAACGTCAGCGCGCTCCACAACAGGCCGTTGTCGAGCACCGGCATCTCGATCACCAGGCCGCGCAGCCGTTCGGGCGCACTGGCTGCGACCTCGAGTGCGACGTTGGCGCCCAGCGAGGTGCCCATCACCACCGCCTGGTCGATCTGCAGGTGATCCAGCAGCGCGACCACCTGGCGCCCGTAGCTGGCCATCGAGTAGCGCCACATGTCGCGCGGGCGCTCCGAGCGGCCGTGTCCGAGCAGGTCGAGCGTGATCACGCGGCTGCCGCGCGCGGCGAGGTCTTCGGCGAGCGGACGATGCATCTCCTGCGAGAGCAGCAGTCCGTGCAGCAGGATTAGCGCGCGACCGGTCGCCGGTGCGCTCTTGGCGGTGCGCCCGCGCACGCCGCTCGGCGCGAGCTCAGCGGGACCGCCACCGAACTCCGTGTACGCCAAGCGCTGCCCCTCGAACTTGAAGAACGGCATGTTTTCACCCTACTACCTCACGCTGGCTGCCTGGCCAAAGCGCTAGCTTGTCAGTCGACTCCCCAGCCAAGCCACCGTCAGGAGGAGAACCATGGCCAAGCAGCCCCGCATCCTCGCCGGAGAGACCGCCGCGATCACCGGCGCAGCGCGCGGGATCGGGCGCGCGACCGCGCAGGCATTCGTGCGCCAGGGCATGAGGGTCGCGATCGGAGACGTCGATCTCGACGCCGCCGAGCGGACCGCCGCGGAGCTCGGCGCGAGCACGGTGGCGCTGGCGCTGGACGTGACCGACCGGGCGTCGTTCGCTGCGTTCCTGGACGGCGCCGAGGAGCAGCTCGGTCCGCTGGACGTGCTCGTGAACAACGCCGGCATCATGCCGCTCGGGCGCTTCGTCGACGAGGACGACCTGACCGCGCGGCGGATGATCGACATCAACCTCCACGGCGTGATCCTTGGCATGAAGCTCGCGCTCGAGCGGATGATCCCGCGCGACCGCGGGCACATCGTCAACATCTCCTCGCAGGCCGGCAGGTTCGGCACGCCCGGCGGTGCCACTTACTCGGCGACCAAGCACGCGGTCGTCGGCCTGACCGAGGCGGTCCGCGGAGAGCTGCGGCTGATGGGCGCGCACATCAGCGCCAGCTACGTGATGCCCTACGCCGTCAACACCGAGCTCGGCTCCGGCCTCGGCAAGGCCCGCGGGCTCAGCAACCTGGAGCCCGAGCAGGTTGCCGACGCGATCGTCGAGGCGCTCCAGTACGGGATCGTCGACGTGTGGGTGCCGAAGTCCGCCAAGCGCCAGTTCACTCTCGGCAACCTGCTGCCGCGGGCGCTCGCGGAGGGCGTGGCGCGCGCGATGAAGGCCGACCGTGTGCTCGCGGGCGCCGACCACGAGCTCCGGCGTGGGTATGAACTGCGCGCCGCGCGCTCGGAGCCCGCGCTCACCGAGCCCGCGCTCGATCCGGCTCCCGAACGCCAGCGGATAACCCAGTCGGCGGGCGAGTGATCAGCCGGAGTTGAGCCACTCGGCGATCAGCTCGCCGATCAGTGGTCCCTGGTCCTCTTGCAGGAAGTGGCTCGCGCCCTCGATCGTGCTCGGCGCCTCGCGCCCGATCGCGGCTGCGAAGCGCTCGCCGCTGGACAGCGGCAGCACCGGGTCCGAGTCGGCCCACAGCATCAGCGTCGGGCGGGTGTCCTCGCGCAGCGCCTCCACGACGCGCTGGCCGGCGTGCGCGCCGGGCGCGTCGGGAGTGCGGGGGATCATCAGCGGAAACGCGCGCGCCCCCGCCTTCGACGCGGCATCCGGGTAGGGCGCGTCGTAGGCGGCGATCACCTCGTCGCCGGGATCGGTCTTGCATGCGCCGCGGACGAGGAAGCCGACGGGCAGGTCCTCGGTGCGCTCGACGAAGTCGCGGAAGGCGGTCCACGCGTCGGTCATCCGCTGGTGGCCGGTGAACAGGCCGGTGTCGAGGATCACCAGGCGCTCGACGCGCTCGCGCTGCTCGACCGCCAGGCGCAGCCCGATCGGCCCGCCCCAGTCGTGCACCACGACCGTCGCGCCGCGCACGTCGAGGTCCTCCAGCAGCGTCCCCGCGAGCGCGGTATGGCGGTCGTAGGTGTAGAAGTCGATGTCGGTCGGCTTGTCCGAGCGCCCGAAGCCGGCGAGGTCCGGCGCCAGGCAGCGAAAACCGGCGTCGCGCACGGGCGGGATCACCTTGCGCCACAGAAACGACCATGTGGGCTCGCCGTGAAAGAACACGATCGGCGGGCCCTCGCCCTCGTCGAGGTGTGCCAGTCGCAGCCCGTCGACCTCGCGGTAATTGGGGGCAAACGGGAAGTCCGGGAGCCCCTCCAGCGCCTCTCCGCGCGTGCTCGCCAGCTCGCTCATCGCAGGCCTAGCATACCGGGGGCCCATCGGTTAGGCTCGCGCCGAGATGCATGCGCTCGCCTTGCAACTGACGCCGGTACTCGCGGCTGAGAAGAGCAAAGTCCCGTTCTACATCGCCGGCGGGGTACTCGTGGTGTGGGCGCTGACGCTGTCGCTCGGCATCGGCCTGCGCCGCCCCGACTTCCCGAGCAGCCTCGCCGGGCAGCGCGCGATCGTGGCGGTCACCGCGGTCCTTGTGGTGGGGGCGATCTCCACGGCTGTGCTCACCTCCGGCGTGCCCGCCAAGGGCAACGTCCCGCCGACGAAGACCCAGGAACAGGCCCCCGTGCCGGTCGTCTCCGCGCCCGTGCCCGCAGGCTCCTCCTCCTCCTCGAGCTCCGCCGCTCAGCCGACCGCCACGACCGGCACCCCGGCGCCGGCCTCCTCGCCCGCGCCGGGCAAAGCCGGCAGCTCGGTGGCGCTCGCCGCGAACCCGGCCGGTCAGCTCGCGTACAACACCAAACAGCTGAGCGCGAAGGCGGGGACGGTGACGATCACGATGACGAACATGTCGTCGCTGGAACACAACGTGACGATCGCCGAAGGCAGCAAGGTCCTCGGAGCAACGCCGACGTTCGCGGGCGGCTCGAAGACGCTCACGCTGACGCTGAAGCCCGGCAAATACACGTTCTACTGCTCGGTGCCCGGGCACCGTCAGGCGGGGATGGAAGGGACGCTGAACGTCTCGTGAAGCTGTATGTGTGCTGGGGCACGTTCCCGACGCCGAAACCTGGCGGGCACCCTTGCGCCAACGCCTACCACGCGCTGACGGGCGCGGGACACGACCCGGAGGTGATCAAGTCCTACGGGCTCGGCCTGCTGCCGGGCGTGTTCAATCAGACACGCGGGCGCCGCGAGGTCCAGGAGCTGACGGGCAACCGCTGGGTGCCGACGCTGGTTCTCAACGACGGCACGGTGATCGACGACTCCCGCGCGATCGTCGAGTGGGCCCAGGCGAACCCCGCGTAGCTCTGGCGGCAACCGTCGATGTGCGACACCGCGAGGTGCTCGGCGGCCAGACGCTCGATGTCGGCGTCGGCGCGGGCGGCCGCGCGGCCGAGAGCGAGCGCGAAGATCGCGCTGAACGCGACCGCACCGAGCGCCGAAGCAATGATGATGGGCACCATCTGACCCCCTTGCTCCCTACCCTGGTCGACTCCCACGTTCAGCCTGGCACAGCCGCCGGACGGCCGTCCAGGGCGACGCGGGCGAAGACCTCGCTAACTCCGTAGCTTTCTGCGTCCGAGGCGCGAAGTCCTGCCCCGGCGGGTGCAAAATCGAGAACAAATCCACGAGAAGGGAACGCAATGGACGTCATCGCCAGGCTCGACCAGACACGCAGTGCGATCAACGTGCTCGAGCACCGGTTCTATCGACGCTGGAGCGCCGGCGAGCTGCGCCCGGGCGAGCTATGCGCCTACGCGGGGGAGTACCGCCATGCGGTGCTCGCGCTGGCGCGCGCATCGACGCTTGCCGCCGACTGCGCCGCCGCGAGCGAGCGCGTCGGCGAGGACGTTCGCGCCGGCCTGCGCGCCCACGCCGAGGAGGAGGCCGCGCACGTGGAGCTGTGGGATCGGTTCGCGCTCGCGACCGCATCGGCGCCCACCGGCGACGGGCACGCGTCGGACGCCGCCGGCGACGCACCGCAGCGGCTGTCCGCGCCCGCGGAGACATCGCCACATACGCAGACGCGGACGTGCGTGCGCGCGTGGACGGCCGGCGAGGATCTGCTGGAGCACCTGGCGGTCCTGTACGCGATCGAGGCCGGCCAGCCGGATGTGTCGGCGACGAAGCTCGAGGGCCTGCTCGCCCACTACGGCTTCAGCGAGGAGGGCCCGGCGACGGAGTACTTCAGGGTTCACCGGCTGCGCGACGTCGAGCACGCGGGGCAGGCGCGCGCGCTGATCACGCAGCTGACGAGCGACGTCGAGGACGGCGAGGAGCGGGCTGAGCGGATGCTTGCGCGCGCGAGCGGCGCGCTGCGCGGCAACTGGCTGCTGCTCGACGGCGTCGAAGGCGGGCTCTGAGGGCTACTCGCGCGGCAGCGCCGGTTGTGCGGACAGGCGCCAGGCGAACAGCAGGGCGGCGACCGACGTGGCCAGGTTGAGGCTGGACACGCCCGGACGCATCGGGATGCTCACGCGCCCGTCCGCGCGTGCGAGCAGCTCGCGGCTGAGACCGCGGCGCTCGCTGCCGAACGCGAGCGCCGCGCGCGGCGGCAGCTCGGAAGGGTGCAGCGCCTCGCCCTGCGGGTCGATCGCCAGCAGTGGGCGGTCGAGCTGGGCGAGCGCGTCGAGGTCCGCCAAGCGGGCGACGGCCAGCGCGTAGTGCAGGCCGGCGGCGCCGCGCAGCGCGTCGGGATGCCACGGGTCGTGGCTGCCGGTGCTGAGCAAACCGGTCGCGCCCGCCGCGGCGGCGACGCGCACGCACGCACCCAGGTTGCCCAGGTCGCGTGGGTCGTCGAGCACCACCACCGGGGCCTGGCGCTGGTCGCAGAGGACCGCGTCGGGATCGACGAGCGGGCGCTCGGCGAGCGCGATCACCCCCGTGGACGGAGGCAGCGGGGCGAGCTGGTCGAAGACGGCCGGCTCGGTCTCGCCCGCGAGCGCGAGCATGCGCTCGCTCACATCCGGCGCCAGCTCGCCCGCCAGGCGCTCGAGCTCGGCGGCGTCGCGCGTGATCACCTCGAGCACGGCGGCGTCGAAGCGCAGCGCGTGCTTGAGGGGGTGAAAGCCTTCGAGCACGGCCAGGGCGGGATCGCGTCGCGCGCGCCCGAAGCGCGGGATGAGCGATCCGTCCTGCACGCGTCGATGATGGCACGCCGCCGCCGCGGCTGGACGCATAGAGTTCGGTGACGTCGATGAAGCTCGAGGGGATACACCACATCAGCGCGATCACCGGCGACGCCGTCGCCAACGTGGAGTTCTACACGGGCGTGCTCGGTCTGCGGATGGTCAAGTGCACCGTCAACCAGGACGAACCGAAGATGTATCACCTGTTCTACGGCGACGAGCAGGGCTCGCCCGGGATGGACCTGACGTTCTTCGAGTACCCGGGGGCCGCCCGCGGGATCGCGGGAGCGGGCATGGTTCACCGGATCGTGTGGCGAGTGGCCTCGGCGGAGGCGCTCGAGTTCTGGGAGGAGCGGCTGGCGGGCAGCGGCGTGAGGGCCGAGCTGTCGGGCGGGAGCCTGCTGTTCGCCGACCCGGAGGGCCTCGAGCACGAGCTCGTGCACTCGCGCGCGGAGGACGAGCCGCTGAGCGCGCACGCGCCCGAGATCCCGCGCGAGCACGCGCTGCAGGGCTTCGAGGGCGTGCGCGCGTACAGCAGCGCGCCGGTCCGCAGCGAGCGGCTGCTGGGCGAGGCGATGGGCTTCAGCAGGCGCGAGGGCGAGCACTGGGAGCTGCGCGGAGAGCGCAGGGGCGGCTTCTACGCCTACGACCCCGCGCCGCCGGAGATAAACCGCACGCAGGGCGCGGGCACGGTGCATCATGTGGCGTTCGCCTCGGCGATCGACGACCTGGAGACGTGGCGCACGCGCGTGGCCGAGGCGGGCGCGCGCCCGACGCCGGTGATCGAACGCTTCTACTTCAAATCGGTGTACTTCCTGGAGCCCAGCGGCGTGCTGTTCGAGCTCGCCACGATCGGCCCGGGCTTCGCGGTGGACGAGGACGAGCGCCACCTCGGCGAGCGGCTGTCGTTGCCGCCGCCGTTCGAGCCGATGCGCGAGGAGCTCGAGCAGGCGCTGAAGCCACTGCCATACCCGCCGCAGTGGCGGGTGGCGGCCGCGAACTCCTAAGCGGCCGCGCCGCCCAGCCGGCGTGAGCGCGGGGAACGGCCCCCGAGCACCGCGCCCCAGTCGGCGTCCTCGATGCGTCCGGGCGGGGTCTCGTCGATGAACTCGCGCAGCGCCAGCGACAGTCCCTCCGGGTCTTCGAGGTGGGGGAAGTGCGCCGCGCGGGGGAGCGTCCTGAAGAAGCTGTGGGGGATCGCCTCATGGGCGCTGCGGCCGTGCGCCAGGGGGATCGTGTTGTCGCGCTCGCCCCACACGATCATCGTGGGCATCGACTCGAGCAGGTACAGGCGGTCGGTGGCGCTCACGCGTTGACCGTGCACGTCGATCACCGAGCGAAGCGTGTTGAGGAACGCGTGGCGCGCGTCGCTGTTCTCGAGCGGGCGCAGCGCTCGTGCGACCGCCTGCACGTGCACGCCGGCGCCGATCTTGCGCTCGCGCATGCGCCGGCCGCCCGCGGTCAACGCCGCGAGCAGGCGCGGCTGGATCGTCAGCGACAAGAGCGCCGAGATCCCCGGCAGCGCGGCGGTGCGCAGCAGCGGGCTGACCTCGTGGCCGAGGCCTCCGCTGGAGACCAGCACGAGCCGCTCGACGCGCTGGGGGAACTGGTAGAAGAACTGCATCGCCACGCCGCCGCCGAGCGAGTGGCCGACGATGGTCGCGCGGTCGATCCCGATCGCCGTCATCAGGTCGCGGATGCTCGCCGCGTGCGCGCCCAGCGAGTAGTCGCCACGCGGCGCCGCGGAGTCGCCGTGTCCGATCAGGTCGGGGGCGAGCACAGTGTGGTCGCGTGCGAGCTCGAGCGCGACGGACTGCCAGTGGCTGGAGGAGTTGAGCATGCCGTGGATCAGCACGACCGGCGGCCCGCTGCCGGCGATCCTGTACACCGCACGACGCCCGTGCAGGGCGATCTGCCACTCCTCGAACTGCGCGCTCGGCGCGGGCACCGGCACGGGGCGCCCGCCGCGCTCTGAGCGCTCACGATCGCCTCTGGCCTGGCTGGATGTCAGCGCGGCACCTCGCCGGCCACACTAGCAAGGCCCTGTGCGCTGCGGCGATCCGCCGCCGTGGTCACGGACGCTCATCCCACAGTCGGATGTTGCGCCGTCCCGCTCGTCGCGTTCGTCGGTGCGCGCGCTCCTGTGGCGCCAGCTGCTCGTCGTGGGGATCCAGGTGCTCGTCGACGTCCGCGTGGGCGTCGTCCGGCTCGGGCCACTCGTACAGGCAGTAGCTCGCCGAGGCCACGCGCCAGCAGGCTCGCCTGAGCTCCTCCGCGAGCTCGAACAAGGCATCCGATGGCGGCGGCTCATGCGCCCCGAGCAGCGCGCCGGCTTCTTCCAGGAGCGCGCCCAGGCCGACGCAAAAGCGCTCCATCTCCTGCGTGGCCGCCGTGCGCGCGTTGCGCCACGCCTGGTGCTGGGGCGACTCGGGCAGGCGCAGATCCTCGCCGCCGCGGCGAGCCCTTTGCAGTCGCCGGCGGCCCTCGCTCGTCAGCTCCCACGCGGGCACACCGTGGCGGCGCGAGCGCTCGAGCGCGCCCGCGGCGTGCAGCGCGTCCAGGCGGCAGCGCACGTGACGTGCGGCGGCCGAGCGCTGACGGACCGCGAGGTGTTCGAGGATCGCCCACGCGGGGACCGCGTGGGTGTCTCTCGCGCGGTGACGCGCGGCGCGCTCGAGCGCCGCGAGCACGAGCGCGTCAGAAGGCCGCCAGGCGGCGGTGGTGCGTGCGTCTCGATCCGGATCCGGCATCTCGCTCCTCTCGTCGTGCGGCGCCTCGAGGCCGAGCGTCGATCCGGCCGGCTGCCCGCACTGCGCCGCGGGCGGCGCTGAGGGACAATCGACGGGCATCGAGGCTGAGCAACTCGGTGCCGGGCCCGGGGTGTTGACGCACCGCCGGGCCATTGCTTTGTCGGGACTGCTCCAAGCTAGTCCGAGCCGCGGTCTCGATCAAGCGAAACTGGTAGAACGTCTCAGTCTTGGCACACATCGGCTTCAAGGTGGGCACAGATGTGAGCGCGGGATGACAGAGCGCCAGCAGCGTACGCCGTACCTGGACGCGCTGTGCGAGTACGCGCGCAGGCGCCCGGCGCGGTTGCACGTGCCCGGGCACAAGGGCGGCCCGGGAGCCGACCCCGGCCTGCTGGAGGCGCTCGGCGAGCGCGCGTTGAGCCTGGACATCCCGGCGCTGACGTTCGGTATCGACGTTGGCGTCGAGCCGACGCCGTTCGAGCAGGCCCAGCGGCTCGCCGCCGAGGCGTGGGGCGCGCGGCGCGCGTGGTTCCTGATCAACGGCGCCTCGCAGGGAAACCTGGCGGCCGGCCTGGCGCTCGCACACCGCGGTAGCGACGTGGTGGTGCAGCGCAACGCGCACTCGAGCACGATCGACGCACTGGTGCTGTCCGGCATGCGCCCGACCTTCGCCGCGCCGGCGCTCGACCCGGAGCTCGGCATCGCCCACTGCCTGACGCCCGAGGCCCTCGACGCCGCGCTGGCGGCGACGCCGCGGGCGGTGGGCGCGTGGGTGATCTCGCCGACGTACTTCGGCGCGGTCGCGGACGTGAGAGCGCTGGTGGCGGTCGCTCACGCGCGCGGCGTTCCGCTGATCGTCGACGAGGCGTGGGGCGCGCACATGGCCTTCCACGAGGACCTGCCCGAGCACGCGCTGGCGGCGGGCGCGGACCTGGTGATCTCCAGCACGCACAAGATCGTCGGCAGCCTCACGCAGTCGGCGATGCTCCATCTCGGCCACGGCGAGGGCGGCCTGATCGGCGAGGACACGGTCGATCGCGCGGTCACGCTGACGGAGTCGACCAGCCCGAGCGCGCTGCTCGGCGGCTCGCTCGACGCGGCCCGCCGGCAGGCGGCGGTGCACGGGCGCGAGCTGCTCGCGAGGACGATGGCGGAGCTCGCGGATGCGCGCGAGCAGATCCGCGCGATCGATGGGCTGGACGTGCTCGACGACCGGCTCGCCGGGCGCGCCGGCGTGTTCGCATACGACCCGCTGCGGCTGGCCGTGGACGTGCGCGGCGTGGCGGCGAGCGGCTACGAGCTGGCGCCGCTGTTGCGGGAGATCGCCGACATCAACCTGGAGCTGTACGGCGAGAACGTGCTGGTGGCGGTGTTCGGCATGGGCGAGCGCGGCCTGCCGGAGGCGACGCGGCTGGTGGCGGCGCTGCGTACGGCGGTCGAGCGCGTGGGCCTCGACCCGGGCGGGGCGGGCGCGAGCTTCGCGCCACCGCCCCCGTGGGGCGAGCTGGCGATGACGCCGCGAGAGGCCTATCTCGGCGCGCAGGAGGTGGTGCCCGCGGCGCAGGCGGTGGGGCGGATCGCGGCCGAGTCGCTGGCGAGCTACCCGCCCGGCATTCCCAACGTGCTGCCGGGCGAGCGCCTGACGGCGCAGACGCTCGCGTACGTGCAGCGCACGCTGGAGCTCGGCGGGAGCGTGCGCGGAGCGAGCGACCGGCTGCTGCACACGGTGCGCGTGGTCCTCGAGTGACGCGCGAGCGGCCGAGGAATGTCATGGACCCGGTGGCTGCTCGCCGTCGTGGTAATCGACCGTGTCCTTCAGGCGAAACAGCGCACGCAGGCCGCCGCCCTCGGGCAGGCGCTCGTATGCTCCGAGTTTGCCGGAATCGGGGTAGATCACGACGTCGGGCTCGCCGCTGGTGCTGAACGCCAGGAAGCGCACGACCTCAGCGGTGCGGTTGACGAGCTGATGGCCGCCGTCCTCGCCGCGTGGGAACGCCACGACCTCGCCCTCGCGCAGCTCGCGCCATCCGTCGTGGGTACGCAGGCTGGGGGTGCCGTCGAGAACCATCACCAGCTCCTCCTCGGTGAGGTGGTAGTGATACGGGTAGGCCGCTTCGCCGGGCGGCAGCTCCCACATGCTCAACCCCAGCCGCTCGCTTCCCGCCTGGCGGCTGAGGCGCGCACGCTTGCAGCGAAAGCCGGGGTGCTCGCGCGGCTCGTCGAAGTCGGGCTCCTCGATGCTGGCCACGCGATCAGCGTAGGCGCCGGACAGGCGGACCAACGCCACGGCCGCGAGCTGAACTTCGAGCAACGTCCTCGCCGACCCCGGTGGCGGATCGCGACGGCGATGTACGCTGCGGGCGTGGACAAGCTCTCGCTATGGTCGCAGTCCTCGCTCCTGTCGATCGGCTCGAGAGGTTCGGTGCTGTCGGTCGGGTCGGTCGGCTCGACGCTGTCGATCGGCTCGATCGGATCCTTCGGCTCGGCCTTCTCGATCGGCTCGGCGGGCTCGCTGGGGTCGGTGATGTCGGCCGGCGCGAGGGCGTCGGTGATGTCGGCAGGAACCAGCGGGGCGGTCCTCGGCGAGCGGGAGAACGCGCGCGCAGGCGCCATCCTGGCCGGCGCGTTGCTGGCGATCGCCGCGGCCAAGGTCCTGCGGCGAGCCCTGGTTCGAGCCCTAGCCTGAGTCCGAGCCCCAGCCGGAGCCCAAGCCCAAGCCCAAGCCTGAGACCGAGCCTCAGCCTGAGACCGAGTCCGGACGACGCATGGCGGAGCTACGCCGCCGCAGCGGCGCCCAGCGGGAAGCGCACGCCGGTCAGCTCCTCGGAGACATCCCACAGGCGGCGGGCCACGGCGGCGTCCTTCGCGGCGGCCGAGCGCCCGACGAGCTTTGGCGCACCGCGCTGCTCCATGAAGCCGCCGGGCCCGGCGAAGCTGTCGCCGGGTAGGTCGGCGACGGCCGCGTACAGGGTCGGCAGCGCGCCGCCGTCCTCATCCTGGGCGAGCAGGCGGTTGCCGAGCATGCTGATCAGGTCCATCGATCTGCGCTGGCTGTGGAACTGCAGGTTCGTCGCGGCGTATCCGGGGTGCGCGGCGGTGGCCAGGACGGCTGAGCCGGCGGCGCTCAGCCGTCGCTGCAGCTCGGCGGTGAACAGCAGGTTGGCGAGCTTCGACTGGCCGTACGCGCGCCACGCCTTATAGGACTTGCGCTCCCAGTTGAGGTCGTCGAAGTCGATGCGCCCGATCCGGTGCCCGGTGGAGGAGACGGTCACCACGCGGCCGCTGATGTGCTCGAGCAGCAGGTTGGTCAGGGCGAAGTGGCCGAGGTGGTTGGTCGCGAACTGCAGCTCGAAGCCGTCCGTGGTGCGGGTGAGGGGTGGCACCATCACGCCCGCGTTGTTGATCAGCAGGTCGAGCTCGCCGTCCCAGCCCGCGGCGAACTCACGAACGGAGGACAGGCTCGCGAGGTCCAGCTCGCGGACCTCCGTCTCGCCTTGCATCGCGGCGGCGGCCGCGCGGCCCTTGTCGAGGTCGCGGACGGCAAGGACGACGCGAGCACCGGCCCCGGCGAGCGCGTGGGCGGCCGCGCGTCCGATGCCGCTGTTGGCGCCGGTCACGATCACGCTGCGACCGGTCATGTCAGGGATGTCGGTAGTGCTGAAAGTAGTCATGAGCAACAATGTAGTCGATGCCAACAATGATGTCAACGACAACATGCTCCGCTACGCTACTGGGGCGGTGAGCGCACGCCCCTACCACCACGGCGACCTGCGCAGGGCTCTGCTCGCGCAGGCGGAGAGCACCGTTCGCGAGCACGGCGTCGAGCGGTTGTCCCTGCGCGAGCTCGCGCGCCAGGTCGGCGTCAGCCACGCCGCGCCACGCCGGCACTTCCCCGACCGCCAGGCGCTGCTGGATGCGCTCGCGCAGGAGGGGTTCGCGCGTCTGGGCGCCGAGTTGCGCGAGGCGGTCGCGGGCGCGGGCGAGGACTTCCAGGCGAGGCTGCGCGCGACCGCGGCGGCATACATCCGCTTCGCCACGCACGACGCCGCGCTGCTGGAGCTGATGTTCGCGGGCAAGCACCGGGAGCACGCGGAGTCCCTCGACGAAGCCGCCGACCGGGCGTTCTCGGTGATGCTCGAGCTGATCCTCCAGGGCCAGGCGAGCGGCGTCCTCGAACCGGGTGAGCCCAAGCGCGTGGGCCTCGTGCTGTTCGCGACGATGCAGGGCATCGCCGCGCTGGTCACAGGCGGCATGGTCGGCGAGGAGCAACTCGATGAACTGGTGGCCGACGCGATCGCGCACTTCCTACGCGGCTCACTCGCGACCGTCACGCCGCGCGAGCATCCGCAGGTCGCGGGCTGAGGGCGGCGAGGACCCGCCTGCCGGCGTCGTCCTGCGCGGTGGCGGGGACGATGCCGATGCGGGTCGCCCCCGCGGCCCGGTAGCTCGCAAGGCGCGCCCGTATCTGATCGCCGGAGCCGATCGCGCAGACGTGGGCGAGCAGCTCGATCGGGATCCCATGGGCGAGCTCGCCGCGCTTGGCGCCGGCGCGAGCGCGCTCGACGAGCGAGCCGAAGCCGAGCTCGGCGAACATCTCGCCGTATCCCGGGGGGCGCAGGTAGACGGCGATCTGCGCGGCCATCTGCGCGAGCGTCGGCGCGCCCGGATCGAGCGCGACGGGCACCCACACTGCGATCTCAGGCGGCGGCTGCTCGCGAGTGGCCGCGTCGGCGTCGACGATCGCGCGAACCTGCGCGACGCGCTCGGGCGTGACGAGGTTGAGCACGATCTCATCGGCGACGGCCGCGGCCACGCGCGTCATGCTCGGTCCGAACGCCGCCAGCGAGATCCTGGCCTGGCGCTGCGGCGCCCTGAGGCGAAACCCGCTCGTGCGCACGTGCTCACCCGAATAGGACACGCGCTCCCCGGCGAGGATCGCGCGCACCGCCTCGACGGTCTCCCGCGCGCGCGGTGCGAGCGCAGCCCACTGGCGGTCGTGCCAGCCGCTGACGATATCCGGGCTGGAGGCCCCGAGCGCGAGATCGACGCGCGCGCCGGTGAGGGTGGCGACCGAGGCCACGCCGAGGGCAAGCGCGACCGGGCTGCGCACACCGATGGCGAGCGGCCCGATCTTCAGCGCGAGCCCCGGTGCGCGCAGGCCGACCGCGGTGGCCAGCGCGAAGGCGTCGAACGTGGCCATCTCGCCGAGCCACATCGTCTCGAAGCCGTTGCGCTTCGCCTCGGCGGCTATCTCCAGCGCCTCTCTGTCGGGCCGGTCGAGCCAGAACGGCGCGACGACCTCCAGGGTGCCGGCGCGGCCGGATGCGGGCTCGCTCACAGCTGCTCTGTGCGGGCCGGCAGGCCGAGCAGCACCCGTCCCGTGAGCTCCCATATCGCCGGGTTGACCTGGAAGTGAGCGGTCGCGGTGTGGGCGTCACGGAACCGTCGTTGCAGCGGCGAGTCCTCGTAGATGGCGGCGCCACCACCGAGGTCGTACATCGAGCGAGCCACCTCGGCGGACGTCCTGACCGCGTGGGTTGCGGCCAGGCGCAGCGCGAGGCGCAGCGACTCCTCGACGGGACCGTCCCGCTGCGCCGCCGCCCATGCCTCCTCGATCGCCTCGTAGTAGAACGCTCGCGCGGCTCGCAGCGCCGCCTCAGCCTCGCCGACGGCCGCCTGCGTGGTGGCACGCTCGGCCAGAACCCGCTTCGAGCCCTGCGGGGTCTTCGCGCCAGCCAGCTCGCTGAGATCGTCGATCGACCCGCGGGCGTTGCCCAACGCCGCCGCGGCGATCGACAGCGCGAAGAAGCCGAAGATCGGGAACCGATACAGCGGCGTGTCGACGCGCGGTCTGCCGCCGAGCAGCGACAGGACGCGTCGATCGGGGACGAGCAGATCGTGCGCGACCGCGTCGTGGCTGGCGGTCCCGCGCAGGCCGCTGGTGTGCCAGGTGTCGAGGATCTCCAGCTCGGCGGTCGGCAGGCCGACCACGCGCAGAACAGGGCCCTCGCCGCCAGCCTCGGGGTCATCGAGCACGCACCCCGCGAACAGCCACCTCGAATGGGAGATCCCGCTACAGAACGGCCAGCGCCCGCTGATGCGCAGGCCGCCGTCGACGATCTTCGCCTTGCCGCGCGGGGCCCACACGCCGGCGGCCACGCTGGACGGGTCGCCGAAGATCTCGGAGGTTCCCTCTTCGGGCAGGTAGGCCGACAGCAGGCTGCTCGTGGCCGCGATCGATACGCACCACCCAGCCGACGCATCCCCATGCGCGACCCTCTCCGCTCCCCTCAAAACAGTCGCCGGCGGAGCTTCCAGCGCACCGAGCGCGGCCGGCGCGCCGGCGCGCATCAGCCCCGTCGCGCACAGCTCGTCCACCAGCGCCCGCGGCAGGGCGCGCTCGCGCTCGGTCGTGGCGGCCAGCTCTCGCGCGAGCGCCGACGCGCGATCGGTCAGAGCATCGAGTTGGGCGTCCGTCGAGTCTGTCGCGATCTGCGGTGTGCGCGCGTTCATGGCGATTGCGGAAGCTTGACAGAGGCACGTCTGGCGGCGGGAGCGGACGGCGGCGGCACGACCGGCCCGATGTCGCCGTCAGGGGCCTCGTCCAGATCGACGATCACCGGCGCGTGATCGCTCGGACCGGTGCCCTTACGCGCCTGCCGGTCGATCCAGGCCGCACGCACCCTGGCGGCGACCGGGGCGCCGGCCAGCACCAGATCGATGCGCATGCCGAGGTCTTGATGGAACATGCCGGCGCGGTAGTCCCAGTAGCTGAACACGCGCTCGGTCGGCCAGCGCTCGCGCACGACGTCGCGCAGTCCCAGCTGCTCTAGCGCGGCCAGCGCCGCCCGCTCCGGCGGCGTGACGTGGGTGTGGCCGACGTAGGCGTCCGGATCGAACACGTCGATGTCGGCGGGCGCGATGTTCATATCGCCGCACACGATCGTCGGCCGCGCGTCCGCGGCGAGCATCTCCCGCAGTGCCGCCAGCCAGGCGAGCTTGTAGCGGTAGTGCTCGGAGTCCGGCACGCGGCCGTTGGGCACGTACACGCAGTGCACGCGGATCCCGTCGCAGGTCGCGGACAGCGCGCGCGCCTCCAGACCAGGGAACCCCGGTGCGCCGTCGACGCCGACGACGACATCCTCCAGCCCCACCCGCGAGAGGATCGCCACGCCGTTCCACTGCGCTTCGCCGTGGCGGGCGAGCGCGTAGCCACGTCCCGCCAGCTCCGCGCCGAGTAGCTGGTCGAACGCGTCGTCGGCGAGCTTGGTCTCCTGCAGGCAGACGACATCCGGTTGGCGCTGCTCGAGCCACGGCAGCAGGCGCGCCAGCCGCTGCTTGACCGAGTTCACGTTCCAGGTCGCCACCCGCACGCGGGGTACGCTACCGGCGCCACGGCGTCCCGCGCCCGGGGCCCCGGATACCACCGCCAACGAGGAGCGAGCATGTCCTTCGAGACCCTGCTGTACGACACCGCGGACGACGTCGCGAGGATCACGCTCAACCGGCCCGAGCGTCTCAACACGATCGTCCCGCCGATGCCACAGGAGCTCGAGGCGGCGGTCCACCGCGCGACGGCCGACGCGGACGTCAAGGTGATCGTCCTGCGCGGGGCGGGGAGGTCGTTCTGCGCCGGCTTCGACTTCGGCGAGGGCTTCCATCACTGGGACGAGGAGCTGACGAGCGACGGGAAGTGGGATCCGGGGAAGGACTTCGCGGTGGCCGCCTCGCCGAGCCTCGGGTCGGTGCCGCGCTTCATGAGCCTGTGGCGCAGCTCCAAGCCGGTGATCGCCCAGGTTCACGGCTGGTGTGTGGGCGGCGGCAGCGACCTGGCGCTGTGCGCCGACCTGGTGATCGCCAGCGAGGATGCCCGCATCGGGACGCCGTACTCGCGGATGTGGGGGTGCTACCTGACCGGCATGTGGCTGTACCGGCTGGGCCTGACGCGCGCGAAGGAATACGCGCTGACGGGAAAGCCGCTGTCCGGCGCCGAGGCGGCGGACGTGGGGCTGATCAACGCGGCCGTCCCGTTCGCCCGGCTCGAGCGGGAGGTCGGCGAGCGGGCGCGCGAGCTTGCCGGCATTCCCGCCTCACAGCTGGCCGCGATGAAGCTGATCGTCAACCAGGCCTACGAGAACATGGGGCTCGCCTCCACCCAGCTGCTGGGCCCGGTGCTCGACGGGCTGATGCGCAACACCCCCGACGCGGGCGCGTTCATCGAGCTCGCCGAGCGCGAGGGTGTGCAGGGGGCGGTGGGGCGACGCGACGGTCCGTTCGGCGACTACAGCCAGGCTCCGCCCAACGAACGGCCGGACCCCAACAACGTCATCACGCCGTAGCGCTCGTCGGCGGCCGGTCGGGCTTGACCACCCCGTAGCGGCGCCAGTGGCGCTCGGGGATCGCCTGCGGGTCCTTGTACCAGTGCCACACGCACGGGTCCTTGGAGTAGTCGTCGGGGGGCTCGCACGGATACAGCGGGTAGCCCGACCATTGGATCGGCAGCGACTCGTTCATAAAGCTGCAGTGGGTGCAGTACAGCGGGAAGCCCTTGCGCCCAAACGACCAGTCGTGCGCCTCGCGCGTGCCCCCGCCGTCGGGCAGTCCCTCGTAGGCGCCGTTGCGGACCAGCCGCTGTCCGGACCCGCACGGGTTCATCGAGAAGCTGACCTTCTCCTCGTCCTCGGTGATCGTGAAGCTCCCGGGATTGGGCCCCACGCCCGAGCACGAGTGCGCGCGCCAGGTCGCGGCCAGCAGCTCCACCAGCTCACGGCGGTCGAGCGCCTGGATCGCGTCGTGGTGGCGGCGCCAGCCCCTGCCCATGCTCTCGCTCCACGCCTGCGCGACCCCCTCGTCGCCCAGGCGCTGCTGGATGAAGGACACGAGGTCGAGCACCCCCGACGCCATCAGGTCGTGGAGCATCTGCCACTCGTGCTTCATCTCCGCGCACAGCCGCCTGGCCCGATCCAGATCGCCCGCGTCGATCGCCTCGATCGCGCGGTCCATCGTCGGCCGCGAGAGCTCGGCGAGCTCCTCCTCTGAATACCAGCGGTCTGTCATCGTTCCCTCCTTCAGTGATGGTCGAAGCGCAATCATGACCGAGCGGCGCAGGGCGCTCGTGACGGGCGCGGCGCGCGGGATCGGCGCCGCGATCGCCGAGCGGCTGGCCGCCGACGGCATGGAGGTCGTCACGCTCGACCTCGCCGGCGGCTGCGACATCTCACTCGACGTCGCCCACGATCCCTTCCCGCCGCTGGAGGACATCGACGTGTGCGTGGCCAACGCCGGGCGTACGACGACGATTGCGCCCGCCCACCGGATGAGCGGCGAGCAGTGGCAGGGGGACATCGACGTCAACCTCACGGGCGCCTTTCGCACCGTGCAGGCGTGCATGGGCGGGATGCGCGAACGCCGCTTCGGGCGGATCATCGTGATCTCGAGCGTCGCGGCCATCGGTGGGCTGCCCGGCCAGGTCGCCTACGCCGCCTCCAAGGCGGGCCAGCTGGGGATGGTGCGGACCCTTGCCGGCGAGACCGCGGCGCTGGGGATCACCGTCAACGCGATCCTCCCGGGCCTGGTCGCCACCGAGCAGGTTCTCGCGATGCCGCAGGAGGTTCGCGAGCGGGTCCTGCAGGCGCTCCCCAGCGGGCGGCTGATCGAGCCGCGCGAGATCGCCGCCGCCGTTGCGTTCCTCGCCGGCGACGAGGCCGCTCAGATCAACGGGCAGACGCTGGCCGTCGACGGAGGCGCGTCGCTGACGGCGCTGACGCTCGGGAGAGGTTCCTGAGCGCCAATCGCGTCCACTGCTAGGGTTGGTACACAAGGTTGGGCGTTTGCCCAACATCGCAGTGCCAGCGCTCGTAGCCTTTGCTCAGCAATCTCCGCGTTCGCAGCACTATCGACGCAGGAGGAAGAAAATGGCTACAGGAACCGTCAAGTGGTTTAGCGACGACAAGGGGTTCGGGTTCATCACCCCCGACGACCAGTCGAAGGACCTGTTCGTTCATCACAGCGCGATCGTCGGCGACGGTTATCGCTCGCTCGCCGAAGGCGCGAAGGTCTCCTTCGACGCCGAACCCGGCGACAAGGGGCCGAAGGCCGCGAACGTCAAGCTGGCTTAAGGGCCGACAGACATGGCCTCGAGCGGCAAGAAGAAGACCACGATGGCAAAGCTCGCCCGCGAAAGCAGGCTCCGCGAGCGCCGCCTGGACAAGCAGGCCAGGAAGGACGCGCGCAAGAACGCGCCGGCGGGCGATCCGGAGGCATTCGGCGACGCGCTGGACCCCACGACCGGCGAGCCGGTCGGGACGGTCGGAGCGCAACCCGCTCTGGAAACCGCCGTTCAGGCGTCAGCTGACGCCTGAGCTCACTCGACGTTGTCGAGGATCTCGTTGGCGCGTGACCACTGGCCGGGCGCGACGACAAGGTAGATGTCCCCGCGCCCGCGCCGATCCAACGGATGATCGGCGACGCACCCGGCGTCCACCCCGAGCGCTCGCAGTTGGTCACGCCACGCCACAGCGGTGCCCTGATCCTCGAACGTGCTGACGGTCTCCCAGCCCTCGAAGCGAGGATCGTCGATCGCCACCGGCAGTTCTCTGGCGCTGGGAGCCGATCGGCGAAACAGACGCATCGATAGCAGGGTAGCCCGCGCCGTCGCGCTCGAGATGGGAGCCACGCAGGCATCCTTGCGATGCGTCGACGGCTGCTAAAACGCCGATGACCCCGGACGGGGCTATCCGAGCGCGACGGGACTCCATCATCACGACATGACAAGAAGCTCGCTTCCCCACCGATCGCCACGGAGCGAGACCGTGCGCAGACCCGCCCCCGGATGGCGCGGGCCGTGCTGTCCCGCCACGCTGGATGGTGGTTGCTGATGCGCCAGGGCCCACTGGCCGGCCGCTATCCCGCGGTCGCGGCGATGGTGATGTTCGCGCTGATTCCCTACCTGGCTCTGTCCGCCGCGCTCAGCCCGCTGACGCCGATCATCGCCAAGCAACTGCACACGAGCCTGCAGACGATGAGCCTGAGCTCCGGCCTCGCCAACGCCGCCTACGCGGCCGGCACGGTGTTGGCCGTCCAGTTCGCCCAGCACCTGCCGCAGCGCAGGATGATGATCGTCTACGCCACGCTGCTGGTGATCGGGTCGGCGCTGGCGGCGGCGGCGCGGGATCCGGGCATGTACATCGCCGGCCACGTGCTTCAGGGCTTCTGCACGAGCCTGCTGCTGATCTCCGCCGTGCCGCCGCTGGCGATCGGCTATCCCGCGAGCAAGCTGCGCACGACGGCGATGATCATGAACCTGTGCATCTTCGGGGCGGTCGCGCTCGGCCCGGCGATCGGCGGGCTGCAGGCGCAGTCCCACGCCTGGCGGCCGCTGTTCTGGATCATCGCCGCGATCGCGGCCAGCGCGCTGGTCCTGGCCGTACTGACGTTCGACGATGCGCCGCCCGCCGATCCCGACTCGCCGCGCGATCTGCCGGCGATCGCGCTGGCGGTCGTCGGCTGCGCGGCGGCGTTCTTCGGCGCCTCGGAGCTGCTGACCCACCCCTTCCTCGACGGCGAGACGATCGTACCGCTTCTCGGCGGCCTGGCGACGATCGTTGTACTGATCGTCTACCAGTTCCGCGCGAAGCGGCCGCTGTTGACGATCCGCGCGATGCTGACCAGCACGATGCCGGTCGCGGGAATCGTGGTGGCGCTGTTCGCGGCCGCAGCCTCGGTGTCGGCGACCGCGCTCACCGCGAGCGTGCTGACCGGACGCTACCGGCCGCTTCATCTGGGCCTGCTGTACCTGCCGGAGGTCGCGGGCGCGGCGATCACAGCGGTCCTGCTCGGCGTGCTCATCACCAGGCGCGCGATCCACTACTTCCCGCTGGCCGGCATGGTGTTCCTCGCGGCCGGGATCGCGGTCTTCCGCATCGACGTGCCGTCGAGCCAGGCGGCCACGCTGGTCGGCTCGGGGCTTACCGGCATCGGTCTCGGCGCGACGGTCGCGCCGGCGCTGTTCGTCGCCGGCTTCTCGCTGCCCTCCGCGAGCCTCCAGCGCGTGTTCGCGATCGTGGAGCTGATGCGGGCGGTGGCGGCGTTCATGATCGCGCCGATCTTCGCCCACTTCGCCGCGACCGTCGGCGGCAGCCTCGATGCGGGCACCGGCACCGCGCTGTGGATCGGCTTCGGGATCGCGGTCGCCGGCGCCGTGATCGGCGTCGCGATCTACGCGCTCGGCGGCGCGCGCCCGCAGACGCCCGACATCGAGCGCTTCGTAGCGGGGGAGTGCCCTGCGTGGTACTCGCCGCCGCTGCTGGCAAGAGTTCGCTCGGGCTTGACCGCCGCACATCCCGCGACCGAAAGCGCCGACTGACATGGCCTCGAGCGACACACCCGCAGCAACGGCCCGCCCGCCCTCAGGCCCGGTGCTATTCGCCTACGACGGCTCCGAGCTCGCGAAGCTCGCGATCGAGCGGGCCGGCCGCCAGCTCGCGCCCGGCCGCGACGCGCTGGTCGCCTGTGTTTGGCAGACGGGCGATGTCGGGTTTCTGCCCACCGGCGAGCGGCACCTCAACGCCGCCGAGGCCGGCGAGGTACGGGAAGCCGCGGAGGAGACCGCCGCGCACGGAGCATCGCTGGCGGAGCAGGCGGGGTTCCGGCCTAAGAGCACGGCGATCGAGGCGGCGCCGACCTGGCAGGGGATCGTCGAGGTCGCAGAGGAGTGCAAAGCGAGCCTGATCGTGCTCGGCTCCCACCGCCGTCACGGGCTCGTGGGACACCTGCTCGGCAGCGTCACCGCCGTGGTGGTGGCGCACACAGATCTCCCTGTGCTGATCGTGCACTGCTGACAGACCGCCCGCCTACACGGCGGGTGGCTGATCGATGCGCACCATGTTGCCGGACGGGTCGCGGACGGCGCAGTCGCGCGTGCCCCACGGCTGGTCGGTCGGCTCCTGCACGATCTCGGCACCGCAGGCGCGCAGCGTCTCGAAGGTGGCGTCGAGGTCGTCGGTGTGGAAGTGAACGCCGTTCAGGGCACCCTTGGCGAGAAGGGCGGCGAGCGCGTCGCCGTCGGCGGGACTGCCGTTGAGGTAGTTGGTGAGAACGATCGCGACGCCGGGCTGGGAGGCGGCACCGACGGTGATCCAGCGGAAGTCTTGACGAGCGACGTCGTTGCGCAGTTCGAGGCCGAGTGTGTCGCGGTAGAAGGTCAGTGCGACGTCGGGGTCATGGATCAGGACGAAGCATGTTGAAAGAGTGAGGTTCATGCCCCCAACACTAGGGAGCGAGCGCGCTGTGCGTTTCTCCGATCCTGCTCGGCCTGCTGGCCGGCTTGCCGGTCGGGCGGGTGAGGTCCCTGGCGACGCAGCCCGGCACGCTGGCGAGCGCGCTGTGGTCACGGGCCCGGTAGGCCGTCGGCGTCTCGCCCACAAGCTCGGTGAAGCGGGCACTGAACGAGCCGAGCGAGGTACACCCGACCTCGATGCAGACCTCGGTGACCGACAGCTCGCCGTGGCGCAGCAGCGCCTTCGCCCGCTCGATTCGCCGCGTCATTAGGTAGGTGTAGGGCGTCTCCCCGTAGGCCGCGCGGAACTGCCGCGAGAAGTGTGCGCTCGACATCAGCGCAGCGCGGGCAAGCGTGGCGACGTCGAGCGGGCGCGCGTACTCGCGGTCCATCAGATCACGCGAGCGGCGCAGGTGGGCGAGGTTGGCGAGCTCCTCCGGCGTCACGACGCCAGTGTAGGAGCGTGCCAGGGATCCTCACTTGTCGCGGAAGCGGGTATGCGAGGATACCCACTGACGGGCGAGTGACAAACCATCAAGAAAGCGATAACAACAATGAAGAGAAACAGCGGCTCGGAGGAAGGAAAAGGAGGAGACTCTCCCTCTCAGCTGATAGATGGGAGAATCGAGGAGCTGAGTGATTGGCGGGGCACGATGCTCGCTCGGGTCCGAGATCTCATCAAGCAGGTCGACCCCGAAGCGGTCGAGGAATGGAAATGGAGAGGGGTTCCGGTGTGGTCGCACGCCGGGATCATCTGCACAGGCGAGACGTACAAAAATGTCGTGAAGCTGACGTTCGCTAAGGGCGCCTCGTTGGAGGACCCTTCAGGCCTGTTCAACTCCAGCCTCGACGGCAACACCAGGCGTGCGATAGATCTCCATGAGGGCGAGAAGATCGATGAGAAGGCGTTGAAGGAGCTGATTCGCGCCGCTGTGGAACTGAACACGTCCCGGCCGGCCAAGCGGACGAGGACGCGAGCATAGACGAGCGACAGGCTCAGCGGCCGGCGTCGCCCGGATGGTGCTCTGCGAACCAGTCGGCGATGCCGGGCATGTGCGCCTCGAAGTCGCCGGGCGCCGAGACGTTGAGCATGCCGGCTCGCGTGTCGCCGCGGTTCTCGAAATCGTGGGTGACGCTCCCCGGCACCAGCACGAACGAGCCGGCCGGGGCGTCGACCCACTCGTCGCGCACGAGGAAGCTGATCGTGCCATCGAGCACGAAGAACACGTCGTCCTCCGGATGGGAGTGGGCGCCCGGCCCCTTCGTGTGCGGATCGAGCCACCATTCCGAGATCGAGTAGCGGCCGGCGGTCTCGGCCCCGTCGGCCTTGAAGACCGCCGAGATGCGACCCATTGCGTAGCTTCGTCCCTCGCCGGGTGAGAGCACGAGCGGTGGGCGGTCGGTCGATGCAGTTGGGTCGGTCACGGCGGCGCATCCTATAGTGGAGTTGGTTGTCTGCTCAACAAAGGAGCCTGCTGTGGACGTCGAGATCTGGTCTGACATCGCGTGCCCGTGGTGCTACATCGGCAAGCGCCGCTTCGAGGCCGCGCTCGAGCAGTTCGAGCACCGCGACGACGTCAACGTGACGTGGCGGAGCTTCGAGCTCGACCCCGGCGCGCCCCATGAGCGCACGGGCGACCGCGCCGAGCGCCTGGCGGAGAAGTACGGCATGACCGTCGAGCAGGCCCGCGAAGCCGAGCAGCAGCTGACGGGTGTGGCTGAGGGCGAGGGCCTTCCCTTCCGCTTTGACATCGCCCGCAGCGGCACCACCTTCGACGGCCACCGACTGGTGCACCTGGCGGGGACCCACGGTCTACAGGACGAGATGAAGGAGCGCCTGCTGCGCGCGTACTTCATCGAAGGCGAGCTGATGTCAGACCACGACTCGCTCGTGCGCCTGGGCGCCGAGGTAGGGCTCGACGAGCAGGAGGTGCGCGAGCTGCTGGCGGGAGATCGCTACGCAGATGAGGTGCGCGCGGACGAGCGGACCGCAGGCGAGCTAGGGATCAGCGCGGTGCCGACGTTCGTGGTCGACCGCAAGCTGGGCACCTCCGGCGCGCAACCGCCGGACGCGCTGCTCGAGCTGCTACGCCAGGGATGGGCCAAGCGCAGCCCCGCATCGGCGCTCGCCTAGGATGAGTGCCGTGACGATCTTCCTGGGACTCAGCGCGCTGGACGGCGCTCCCCTGGACGAGAGCGCAGTGCAGGGGCGCGCGGTGCTGGTGGTGAACGTAGCCTCGCGCTGCGGGCTGACCCCGCAGTACACGGGCCTGGAGCGCCTGCAGGAGCGCTATGGCGAGCGCGGCTTCACGGTGCTGGGCGTGCCGTGCAACCAGTTCGGCGAACAGGAGCCTGGCAGCGCGGAGGAGATCCAGACGTTCTGCTCGACGACCTACGGCGTCAGCTTCCCGATGACGGAGAAGCTCGATGTGAACGGCCCCGAGCGCCATCCGCTTTACAGCACGCTGACCGCCACCCCTGACCAGGAGGGCGAGGCGGGCGACGTGCAGTGGAACTTTGAGAAGTTCCTGGTTTCCGCCGACGGACGCCCGGTGGCGCGCTTTCGCCCGACGGTCGAGCCGGAGTCGCAGGAGCTGACGGCGGCGATCGAGTCGGAGCTCGTCTCCTGATGGCCGCCACCCCCGCTTTGAGCGCCCCTTCCGTGGGCGCGCCGTTCGAGCACACGACGATCGAGCGCCGCGAGCTGGGCGAGCGCGACGTGCAGATCGACGTCAAGTACTGCGGCATCTGCCACAGCGACATCCACCAGGTAAAGGACGAGTGGGGCGGCTCGATCTTCCCGATGGTGCCCGGCCACGAGATCGCGGGCGTGGTGGCTGCGGTGGGCGGCGCGGTGGAGAAGCTATCAGCCGGCGATCGCGTGGGCGTGGGCTGCCTGGTGGACTCCTGCGAGGAGTGCGAGTACTGCCTGGCGGGCGAGGAGCAGTTCTGCACGAAGGGCGCCGTTTTGACCTACAACGGTCGCGACTACGACGGCGAGCCGACGTATGGCGGTTACAGCCAGCGGATCGTGGTGAAGGACCGCTTCGTGGTGCGCATCCCGGACAGCATCGAGCTGGAGTACGCGGCTCCGCTCCTGTGCGCTGGGATAACGACGTATGTGCCGTTGAAGCACTGGCACGTGGGCGATGGGACGAGGGTGGCGGTGATCGGCATGGGCGGCCTGGGGCACGTGGGCGTGCAGCTCGCGGCGGCGATGGGCGCTGAGGTGACGGTGCTGAGCCAGACGCTGAGCAAGAAGGACGACGGCCTGCGCTTCGGCGCCAAGCACTACTACGCGACCTCGGATCGCGCGACGTTCAAGGAGCTGGCGTCGAGCTTCGACATGATCCTGAACACGGTCTCCGCGAACCTGGACGTGGACGCGTACCTGCGCCTGTTGCGCGTGGATGGCACGCTGGTGAACGTGGGGGCGCCGTCGGCGCCGGACAAGTTCCGCGCGTTCTCGCTGATCGGCGCCAGGCGCAGCCTCGCGGGCTCTTCGATCGGCGGCCTGTCAGACACCCAGGAGATGCTCGACTTCTGCGCTGAGCACGGTGTCAAGCCGGCGATCGAGCTGATCGGTGCGGGCGAGGTGGGCGACGCATACGACCGCGTCGAGCGCAGCGACGTGCGCTACCGGTTCGTGATCGACGTCGCGACTATTGACTAGCCGCTGTTGAGCGGCTAGATCTCGGCTAGCTACGCGGCAGATGGCCAATCGATGGAGCCAACCCAAGTCAATGCGAACCGCTACGCGTTGCTCTGACGATCAGCTTCGTCGCCTAGTGATCTGAGTCGTTAGTTGGTAGGCACTGTGTGGGTGGTGTCGAGCTCCGTCGTGGTTATCAACGACGATTGGAGGTCGAGATGCCGCCGCTTGTGCATGTCGTGCTGACTGATGAGGAGAGGGAGGTGTTGGAGCGTTGGGCTCGGCGCCCGACGAGCGCACAGGCGCTCG
>Ga0302325_10001321_pt1 | contig 63667 bp, 67 predicted proteins | sample Palsa_T0_2_FD_201948 | JGI IMG/M metagenome (GOLD analysis project Ga0302325, IMG submission 201948) | Peat permafrost microbial communities from Stordalen Mire near Abisko, Sweden - Palsa_T0_2 | ecosystem: Environmental > Terrestrial > Soil > Palsa > Peat permafrost | place: Sweden: Abisko...
ACAACCGAGTTCGTGGTCCCCAAGTCGATTCCTATGATCTTGCCCATGTTGTTGTTCGAAGCCTCCTGCTAGCGTTCATTAGTACAGTTCCATTATCAAACTTTAGTGCGTTATTGTCAAGATGGCTTCCACTCAAAAAGGCCTTCCCGCACCCTATCGAGCAGAATCTGGATCAATGCCGGATGCCCGTCGAGCGGTGGAGTGCAGCGAATCTCCACATTCTGATGCACTTGCGCGAGTCGATCCACCATCCCTGGCAAATCGCGCTGCAGGTGAATTCCCAGGGTCAGAAAGTACGGAACCACCAGGATGTGCCGGACGCCGCGATCCGCGAGGCGCGCCACGGCTTCGTCCAAGGTGGGCTGTGCCTCTAGAAATGCCACCTCGACCTCCGGGAAGCTTCCAGCACCAGCCGCCGCTTGCGCCACCGTGCGTACCGCCTCATTGGCTGATCGCACACTCGACCCGTGTGCAAAGATGACAATTCCGCTGTTCACCGTTACTATGAGCATAACAAGGTATGATCAAGACAATCCTGGTGGCTCTGGTAGGCATGGGGATGGGTGGGATGATCGGCCTGTTGGTAGATTTACTGGGAGCGGGGAATCTGGCCATCCTTTTGGGCGCGGCCCTGGGAGGGCTGGTGTTCTCCTTCGCGGCGCCGCGCATCGGGCGGGCCGCCTGAACCCCATCGATACTGGAGGAACTATGGCTTTTTGTTCCAATTGCGGCGCGTCTGTCGAAGGGCGTTATTGCCCGAAATGCGGGACGGCGGTGGACTCCGCCGCTACCCCTGTCGGGCCTGGGCCGCCTCTTTCGGCGCCAGGTCTGCGCGAGAATGTGGCTGCGGCCCTCTGCTACATCCCCTTCTTCATAGTCCCCATCGTTTTCCTGGTCCTGGAGCCCTATAGCCGGAACAAGCTGATTCGTTTTCACGCTTTCCAGTCGCTCTTCCTGAACGGTGCGATGGTGATCCTATGGACCGTTCTGACCATGGTTCTACCCGCGGCCGTCTGGCCTTTAATGCGACTCCTGGAGCTGGCCTTCGCCATCTTGTGGATCTGCATGCTGCTGATGACCTATCAGGGCAAGAAAATCGCGCTGCCGGTCATCGGCGATCTGGCCGCCAAGCAAGCATAGACGTATGCCGCTTGCTGACTACGAGTGGGGCGGGCGCCCTCGCCCGCGGCCCGACCCCCTGGTCGGCCAGAGCCGGAGCAGGGGCTCCGGCGCGGTCCAGGGGGACCGCCCCACTAAGATGCTCCGTCGCCTCCCCGCTATCATTGGCCGGCCGGTCCGGCTCGAAATCCGCCGTGGCCTGCGGGACCGTCGCGGCGACGTACACGCCGGGGCATTTCTCCGCGAAAGGCGTATCGCATTCGATGCCGGCATCGCCGGCGACCGGGCGGAGTTCGCGCGAATCTTCGTCCATGAAGTGTTCCACTTCGTCTGGCTGCGGCTGGGCAACGCGCGCCGATGGTCCTTCGAAGCTCTTCTGCGCGAAGAATTGCTGGGCCGCGCGCGCGGGGATCTGGGTTGGTCGGCGGAGTGGCGCAAGCGGGCGCTCGAGCCGGAAGATCCCGAGCGGCGCACACGGCGCTGGCGCGAGTATGTTTGCGAAAGCTTCTGCGACACCGCGGCGTGGCTCTTTTCGGGCGTTCGCGCGCATCGCGAGTACACTTTGTCGCGCCGTTTTCGCGAGCGCCGCCGCCGCTGGTTCGAGCAATCCAATCTGAACGGGAAAATCTCGATATAATTCATATAGTGACCAGCAGAATCAGATTTGTGCGAATTTTCCGCCTGGGTTGCGCGCTGCTCGTGGGTTTCGTACTGGGCTGTCTGATTTACGGCTGCTCCGCGCCCAAGCCTGTCAGGGCCGCGTCGCTCAAGCCGGATAAGGACCGGCACGCTGCGCCCGATTTTTCCCTGAAGGACGCTAACGGCAAAACCGTTCGCCTGTCCGATTACAAGGGCAAGGTGGTTCTGCTGGACTTCTGGGCCACCTGGTGCGGGCCGTGTAAAATCGAGATTCCCTGGTTTATGGATTTCGAGCGCAAACACAAGGACCAGGGCTTCTCCGTGCTGGGCGTCTCCATGGATGACGATGGCTGGGACGCGGTCAAGCCGTTCGTCAACGAAGTTGGCATCAACTACCGCATCATGATCGGCAACGACTCCACCGCTGAAAATTACGGTGGCATCGAGGCTCTCCCGACCACCTTCCTGATCGACCGGGATGGTAAGATTGCCGCGGTCCACGTGGGCCTGGCGAGCAAGAGTGAGATTGAAAATGGAATCGAACAGCTATTACAAAGGCCTGCGAATGCCCCTCGCGGCGCTGGCAGCGTGTCTCTGCCTGCCGAGTTTGTGGGCGCAAAATAGCCCGCCGCAGGTGTCTGCCGATGCGCGCGAAAAGCTGGTGGCCAAGCGCGGCGCATCAGCCCAGACCAAGATCGCGGTTTCCATCCCGCCCGGCTATCACGTCAACAGCAACACGCCGAGCGAAGACTACCTGATCGCGTTGAAGCTGACCTGGACTCCCGGCGCCCTCGAGCCGGGCGAAGTAGTCTTTCCCAAGCCACAGTTGGAGAAGTACGAGTTCTCCGACAAGCCGATCTCCGTGTTCACCGGCGATTTCGATCTGATCGCCAGGTTCAAGACACCGGCCACTGCGCCAGCCGGTCCTGGAGTCATGGTCGGCAAACTGCGCTATCAAGCCTGCAACAGCAACGCCTGCTTTCCGCCGAAATCGGTGGAGGTGCGGCTCTCGTATCAGATCCAGTAGCGCGAACCATGCGACGCCGTGAATTCCTGGCGCTGGCGGGCTCCGCTCCGCTGGCCGCTGCTGCCGTGTCAGCGGTGAAGCTGGCGGCCGATCCGCAGCGGCCTCAATACCATTTGCTTCCCGCCGCCAATTGGATGAACGATCCTAACGGACCGATTTACTGGCAGGGCAATTATCACATGTTCTACCAATACAATCCGAACGGGGCGTTTTGGGGTGACATGCACTGGGGCCACGCCGAGAGCCCGGACATGGTGCATTGGAAGCACCTGCCCGTCGCAATCGCGCCGACGCGCGGCGGTCCGGACAAAGACGGCGTCTTCAGCGGTTGCGCGGTGATCGATAACGGCGTGCCAACGGTTATTTACACCGGCGTGAATCCCGAGGTGCAGTGCATCGCTACCAGCGAGGGCGAATTGGCCGTATGGAAAAAGTACGGCGCCAATCCGGTAATCGGCGGACCGCCGGCCGGGACGCAGGTGACTGGATTTCGCGATCCCGCCGTGTGGAAAGAGGGCGACACGTGGCTGATGGCGGTAGGCTCGGGCTTTGGCGGCAAAGGCGGCGCCGTGCTGCTGTACGAATCCAGGGATCTGCGCCAATGGAGCTATCTGCATCCGCTGGTCACCGGTAAGATGCGCGCCGGCATTGGCAATGATGGCAAAGTCAAAGATCCGGTAGACAGCGGCGAAATGTGGGAGTGCCCGGACTTCTTCCCGGTCAAAGACAAGCACCTTCTGATCATTTCCACCGAGCGGATCGTGAAGTACCTGTTGGGCAGCTATGCGGATCGCAGGTTTCAACCCGAGACCGCGGGCATTGTGGATTTCGGCTCGTATTATGCCGCACGCACCATGGCCAACACCGGCGGACGGCGCATCCTGTGGGGCTGGCTGACGGAGAGCCGCAGCGTGGATGCGCAGCGCGCGGCGGGCTGGTCCGGGGTAATGTCGCTGCCGCGCGAGCTATCGCTCGATGGCAGCAGGCTGCAGATCCGGCCGGCGGCGGAGGTCGGGAAACTGCGCGGCAAACAGCTCGGGCCGGACGCTGGGGGAGATTGCCTGGAGATACAGGCGCAGATCGACTCAGGCGACGCGCAACAGGCCGGGCTCAGGCTGCGCGCTGCGCAGGATGGCAGCGAGCAGACATTGGTCTACTACGATCGCGGGGCGAAGCGGCTGGCGGTGGACAAGAGCAAGTCCAGCCTGAATCCGGCGGCGGATCGCAAGATGCAGTCGGGGCCGTTCGATCTCGCCAAGGGCGAACCGCTGCGGCTGCATATATTCCTGGATGGCTCTGTGATCGAAATCTTCGCGAACGAAAGAGCCTGCCTGACAGCGCGTGTTTATCCGGAAGGTCCGCGGAGTACGGGGCTGGGGTTGTTCTCGAGCGGCGGCAAAGCGAAGCTCGCGTCGCTCGAAGCCTGGGAGATGCGCCCGATTTCGCCGAACCGGCTGACCACCCCATAGATTAGAGACCCACTCTTCACGAAATCTTTACAAGCCGGCCACCCGGAACAGATGGAACGGCTCAACCGAAATGTAGGTCCCTTCAGGCCACGCCCTAACCAAAGACCAGAAGTTTTTTAGGCCGTTCGTGTGGACTTCGCCCCGCACGAGCGGTCATTGATGCGCGTGTCACCGCTGGCCTCACGCAAGAGCAACTCGCTCAGCGCATGGACACAACTCAATCCGTCATAGCCAGGTTGGAGAGCGGACGGACCCGGCCATCCACGCAGACGCTTGAGCGTTTGGCCACAGCGACCGGAACGCGCCTCAGGATCACCTTCGAGCCAGCGGGGGCGCACTACGTGCGTCCGGCCAGTCAAACGCTGGCCGGCGTTTGATGCTCGGGCGTCGCGCGCCCGGCCTGCGTCACCGGCAAGCGTAGCCGGAAACATGCCCCACCGCCGGGCTCGGACTCCGCCCACATATCTCCGCCGTGGTCGAGCACCGTTTGGCGCGCGAGCGCCAGGCCCAGGCCCAAGCCGCTTTTCTTGCCGGCGCTGACAAACGGCTCGAATAGGTTATGGCGGATTTCCGGTGCGATCCCTGGGCCGGTATCCCGCACTTCCACGATCACGAAGCCGTTCGCGGCGCTGGCCGAGATCAGTATCCGGCCGCCATCCGGCATCATCTCCAGAGCGTTGCCGGCCAGGTTGGCGAAGACGCGCTCCATGCGGTTGCGCTCCAGGGGCAGCTCGATAGCCTCCGGAATCTCCACCTGCAACTGCACGCGCTGCGTGTCGGCGGCGGCGAGCAGGGATTCGCATCCGGCCTCGGCCACTTCCCGCAGCTTGCAGATTTCGGCGCCGCGAGCGCTACCCCGCGAGACGTTCAGCAGATCCTGCAGCAATTCCTGAATGCGCCGGGAAGCGCGGTAAATATTGGCGGCAAGGCGCTTCACCTGCGGCGCCGTCAGCTCGGAATCCACCAGCATTTCGGCGCCGCCATAAACCGCGGCAAGCGGGTTGCGCAGGTCGTGCACGATGGAACTGGAGAGCCGCCCGATAGTGGAGATGCGCTCCTGGCGGATCAGCTCCTGACGGGCTTGCTGGATGGAGGCGCACATGGCATTGAACGTCCGGGCGAGCCGCCCTAACTCATCCTGGCTGTCCACCTTTACCCGATGCGTGTAATTCTGCCGGGCGACTTGCGCGGCGGCGCGATCCAGCTCTTTCACCGGCTCCACGATGCGGCGCGCCAGCACGTAAGTGAGACCGAGGCCGGCGCCGACGGCCAGCAGCCAGAGCAGGATAATTTTGCGGCGCAGCTCGGCGATCCCCTCCCGGGCGGTTTCGAACGACCGCAAAATCCACAGCTTGCCGACCGGCTGACCGTCGATGTCGAGCAGCGGTTTGGGGCGCGCCGCGTACTCGATGATGCCGTCGCTTACCCGTTCGGAGTCGTGGGCGGACAGGCGGGAGGCCAGCTGCGCGGTCGCGCGGCGATTCAGCGTCGAGGCGATCACGCCGCCGCCGGAAAGGAACAGGAATTCGCTGCCACCGGTGGCTTCCTTGAGCGTCTGAGCCATTGGATAGTCGACCGAATACCCGGCCACCAGCACGTTGAGCAGCACACTTCCCTGCGCGGACTGTACGTAGACGGGCGTAAAAACGGCCTGGTACAAGCGGCCCTCGCGCATGAGAAAGCCGGAAGCCTGTGCGGGAAAGTGGCGGGCCGCGACGCGTACAACATCGAGTGCCTGACCCGGCGAGGCGGCGGGCATTCCGCCCAGCGGAGCAATGACTTTGCCGCCGGCGTCCGTCACCAGGAACATAGCGTTCTCATCCGAGATGCGGGCCCACAGCTCGCCGGCGGTATCGCGGATGGTGGCGGGATCGCGTGTGCCGAAGGCGGCGCGCACGTCGGACATGGTGCTAAGGATCAAGCTCACCTTGCGGAGCAAGTCCTCATGAGCTTTCCACAACGATTCGTATGCCTGGAAACTGGCGCCGACCTCGTGCTCGAGGCTGAGCGAAGTAGTCTGGATAGCATTACGCAGCACGATCCAGCCGGTCAGCGCGAAAAGCAGCGTGATGGCCACCGAGGTGGAGAGCAGAATCTTCCAAAGCAGTGACAAGCGCGAAAACGACGAAATCATGGTTTGGCACCGTAGGCCGGGTCGCCATCGATCACCGGCGGATAATCTTTACCATACTTGTCCTTGTGCGGAGCCGGAATATAGCCGGTTTCGGAAATGGTGATGGGAGACAGGATCTGCGGCGAATCCTGCGCCATGGTGACGCGGCGGACCAGGCCGTTCAGGGTGTCTTCGGCGGCCCTTTCATGGAAGACATGCAACTGGTAATCGCCCGGCGGCACGCCTCGGATTTCGTATTCGCCCGAGGCGCGCGAGACGGCAAACCAGGGCGTGTCAAGCACGGCGATTACCGCGCTCATGGTGGGGTGAATATTGCAAAACACGCGCACAATGCCGGGCCGCGTGAATGCCACCGTTTTGCTGGTGCCCGGCTTATACAAGCCCACATCGAAGGTCTGTCCACTGTAATTAGAGAAAGCACTGTGGAAGATGGGATCGAAATTCGGGAAGTCCACCGAGGCTCCCAGGGGAACCGCCAGCACGTGGGGAAGGAAGCGCTTATTCTGTTGCCTCATCTCGACGTGGCGCGGAGCGTTCCCTAGCGGGGCGGCGCCACTCGCCGGCTCGAGCCACATCACAACTCCGGAGAAATCCTTATGCCGGCGCACGGCGGAGTCCCGCGAATCGGCGAGCACCACGGTACCGCTCAAGCTGGCGCACCACGCCGGAAGCAGCCAGAGAACGCTAAAAGAGATACGCCAGAGCCAGGTCATAGTGGTCGTTCAAGCGATAGCCCGAATTGATATATGTGGTACGCAACTGAGAGCCCTCCAGGCCGAGCAGCACATTGGGCGCCAGGCGGTAGAAGAGATTCGCGCCGGTCATCCAGTTGCGCGCAATCTCGCCGGAGAGCAAGTCCGCGGCGCGGTCGTCCTCCAGCCCTGAAAAAAGGTGGAAGGTAAGCCGGCTGGTTACCGGAAAAGCCAGTTGCGCCCATCCGCCGTTGCTATGGACGGGAACGGCATTGAGCGGACCGAAAATCGTGAATCCAGGCTGCACGCCGCCCAGGGGCCCGACATTTTGTCCCGTGAAAAATGCGCCGGTGAACTCCAGCTTCTGCCACGGTCTGGCGAACCAATCGAGCGAGAATATTCGAGAACGCACGGAAATGTCCTCGACGTGTGAAACGCTGGTATGGAAGCCAGGCGCGATTTCGATTCGGCGTCCGCCTTCCGAGCCGTGATATAGCTCGAAGCGCCCTTCGACGCCTGGCCTGACCGGCTCTACGTAGGCAGTGCTGGCCTGGTAGGGTGGGATTTCGGAAGTTTGCACGACGCCGATTTGTGCGCGCAGGCCGGACTCGTCTCCGAACCGGACCTTCTGCTCGAAGCGCACTTGCGGAATCCAAAGCCAGAGATTGCCCGCGCCGCTGAGAGGCGCGTAGGCCACCTGCGCAAGTGAAGCCGGCTCGCGGGGCGCGAAAATGGGGCTCTCCAGACCTGCCATAATGCTGCGATCCGCCCAGTCGATCTCGATGCTGCCCGTGCGAAGCCGGAAATCCTGATCCAGCGAGGCGCCCGAGCCGCCCCAGAAATCCATGTAGACCGAGCCGTTCACGCTGCCGCCCAGGAAAGTCTGCGGCCCCGAATACTCCAGTCCGATGGTGGTCTGGCGGAAGCTGCCGCCACCGCTCGCCTCGTTGCCGGGCCACGCAAACGTAGGGTACTGCTGGCCGGCGCTCCCCCGGGAATTCAGGAAGCTGTTGAATAACGCCATGCCCGTGATGCGGATGGGAAAGCGCTGCGATGCGCCTACTTTGGTCTGGTCCAGTTCCGCGGTGCGAGTCTCGTCGATCGCCACCTGGTCTTTGAGACGGTCTTCGATAGAGGAGGCGGCCGGCGGCGTCTGACCGCGCGCGGATGCCAGATCCTGGCGTAGTTGGTGGACCTCTTCGGACAACGTGCGGTTTTGCTCCTCCAGACGTTCCAGGCGGTCCAGGATTTCGTGGATTTCCGGAGAAGTCTGGGCCGCGAGAATGCCTGGCACGAGCAGCGCGAACAGTGGTGTGAACCAGTCCCTGACGGTCGTGGTTCGGCTAGGGCGGGCAATGGGCGGAATTCGCATCGAGAAGTTGCTCCAGTTTCAGCCGCACCTGGGCGGGCGAATAAGGTTTGGAGAAAAAGGCGTTTGCGCCCAGCGCGGAGATGCGCTCGGGCGTTTGGGGATCGGTGTCGCCGCTGATTACGATGATGGGCAGACGCCGATGGCGGGGCTCGGCGCGGATCCGCTCGATGAATTCGAATCCGTCCATGCGCGGCATGTTCAGGTCCGTGATCACGGCGCACACGGCGCAGTCCGCGCGTTCCAGCAAGCGCAGGGCGTCCTGCGCCGCGGGCAGGACGACCACGGCGATGTCCGGGATCGGGAAGAAAACCATTTCCAGCGCGGCTGCGCTGGTGGCCACATCCTCAACGATCACGACCGTTCCCCCCGACATGTCCAGGCTCCACCCCTTCGGCTATTCTCGCCTATCCACGGCCGCAGTGGATGGGCGCGCTGTAAAAATGCTGTAAAACCCCGACGGCGCCGCGCGCGCTAGGGCAGGAACCGGTATCCCACACCATGCACGGTCAGAAAATGGCGCGGGACGTTGGGCTCGGGCTCCAGCTTCTGCCGCAGTTTCACGACATGCGCGTCCACGGTGCGGGTGTTGGGGAAGAATTCGTAGCCCCACACGGAATTAAGGATCATATCGCGCGTCAGGGCGCGATCGGGGTTCTGAATGAAATAGGTGAGCAGATTGTATTCGGCTGGAGTGAGCTTCATTTCTTCGCCGCGCCGCGCGACTATGCGGCGCTCCAGATCCACCTCGACGTCGCTGAAGTGCACGATCTTGCGCGCTTCCGGAGAGACCCGCCGCAGCACCGCGCGGATACGCGCCAGCAGCTCGCGCGTGCCGAAAGGCTTCACCAGGTAGTCGTCGGCGCCGATCTCGAGCAGCAGGACCTTGTCGATCTCGTCTCCCAGAGCGCTCAGTACGATAATCGGGGTGACCACGTGCGCGGCGCGCAGTTGCTTGCAGATCTCCACGCCGCTCATGCCGGGCAGCCGCAGGTCCACCAGGATCAGATCCGGCTTGAGCAGCATGGATTTCTCGAAGCCGTTACGGCCATCCGCCACCAGCACCGCCCGGAAGCCTTCCTGCTCCAACATCACGCCGATGGTATCGCGCAGGCTCTCATCGTCGTCGATCACCAGAATGGTCTGCATTGCGGGCTGCTTCATAAATTGTACGAAACAAACTCGAATAGAGTAAACAACGAGGGGTGGTAAGCTTGGATTTACCTCATGCGAGTCACCGTAATTGGAACGGGATATGTAGGAACGGTAACCGGCGCCTGCCTGGCATACCTGGGGCATCGAGTCACGTGCGTGGACACCGATTCGCAGAAAATCGAAAAGTTGAGCCGCGGCGAGATGCCCATTTACGAGCCCCATCTGGATGGGTTGCTGCAACTTTCAGCACAGCGGGGCGGCATCGATTTCACCACGGATCTGGCGGGACCGGCCGCGGAGAGCGATGCGATCTTCATCGCCGTGGGTACGCCGTCGCTGCCCACGGGCGAGGCGAACCTTTGCTACCTGGAGGCTGCGGCGCGCAGCATCGGGGCAGCCATGGACGATTCCAGGTTCCGTGTAGTCATCAATAAATCCACCGTTCCGGTGGGCAGCGGGAACCTGGTGGAGACGCTGGTGCGCGAGGGCATCCGGGAGTCGCATCCAGGCAGCCAGAAACGCATCCGCTTCGGCGTCGCGAGCAATCCGGAGTTCCTGCGGGAGGGCTGCGCCATCGGGGACTCACTCTATCCGGACCGCATCGTGCTCGGCGCCGATGAAGAATCCATGCAGGTGCTGCGGGAGCTCTACCGGCCGCTGGTGGAGCAGCGCTTCGAGGCGCCCGCCTTCCTGCCGCGCCCGGCCGGCATGAGTCGGGCGCCGGTGGTGACCACCACGCTCACCAGTGCGGAGATGATCAAGTACGCCGCCAATGCGTTTCTGGCGGTGAAGATCGGCTTCGCCAACGAAATCGCGAATATCTGCGAGCGTGTGGGCGCCGACGCCCTGGAAGTGATGGCTGGAATCGGCTTGGACGCGCGCATCGGCGGCCGCTTCCTGAACCCCGGCCTGGGTTGGGGCGGCAGTTGCTTCGGCAAAGACATACAATCGCTGCTGCACACATCCGGCGAGTACGGCTATCAGAGCCGGCTGCTGGAAGCGGCCCTGGAGGTGAACCGCGCGCAGCGCCAACTGGTGATTCAGAAGCTGCAGGAGAAGCTGTTTATTCTGAAAGGCCGGACCATCGGGCTGCTGGGGCTGGCGTTCAAGCCGGAGACCGACGACCTGCGCGACGCGCCGGCGCTGCAGATTGCCGAGCGGCTGTTGCAGATGGGAGTGCGGGTGAAGGCCTACGATCCCATTGCCATGGAGCCCTGCCGGGCCAGCCATCCGAATCTCAAGATCCAGTATTGCGAATCGCCGCAAGAAGCGGCCGAAGAGTCCGATGCGCTGGTGCTGGTGACGGAATGGAAACAATTCGCCGGCTTGGACCTGGCGGATTTGGCAAAGCGCATGTCCCGCGCAATTCTGGTGGATGGCCGCAACTTGTTCGACCCGGAAGTGGCGCGGCGGGCGGGCTTCGATTACACGGGGATCGGCCGGCCCCAGCGTAGCGCGGCGCACACCGGCGGCACGGCGGTTACTATCACAATTTAACTTGGATTTGCGTAACGTGCATCGGGTCGATTCGTTTTGCATATAGATTGGCCGTTTGTTGACTTGACCAGTCAGGTGACTAGTCGGTACCATAAAACCTGGAGGAGGCAAGTATGTCTTCATGGCCCGTGCAAGACGCCAAGGCCCGTTTCAGTGAACTGTTGGATACTTCGGTCGAGAAGGGCCCGCAGATCGTTACGCGGCGGGGCGTCGAAACAGCCGTGCTGGTTCCCATCGAAGAGTGGCGGCGGTTGCATAGCGCCGCGCCGCCCAGTCTCAAGACCCTGCTGCTCGCGCCCCAACCTCGATTCGAGCGCCTGATTCCGCACCGTCGGAAGCTTCGCCGGCGCGCTCCGGTGGAGTTTCAGTGAACAAGTATCTTCTCGATACGAATGTGATCTCGGAATTGCGGAAACCGAAACCTCATGGCGCCGTGGTGGACTGGATCGAGGGGCTCGACGGGCGCCAGATCTTTCTCTCAGCCGTGACTTTAGGTGAACTGCAGGCTGGTATTGAACGCACGCGCAAGCAAAACCCGCCCAAAGCCGAAGAGATCGAGGCATGGGTCGACCGGCTGGCTGGATCATTCCAGGTCCTGCCGATGGACGGCGCGTGCTTTCGGGAGTGGGCACGCCGGATGCACGGGCAGGCTGACGATTTGTTGGAAGACGGCATGATCGCCGCCACGGCCCACATCCACGACATGACGGTGGCCACCCGAAATACGCGCGATTTCCGTCGCCTCGGCGTACGCGTGTTCGATCCGTTCCACCCCACGCCGTAAGAGCGTGGCTTTTCGGAAGCTCTGCCGGGCGGACGAGATTCTGCCTGGCCAAACCAAGCTCGTATATACTGATGGAAAGCGGGTCATTCTGGCTAATTTCGAAGGCGCGCGGATGTGGGACCACTTGCTGGATTGTCCGTGCCAAGGCTGCACGAGCAAGTGCAGTGACTAAGGACTTACCCGGTCGCAGTAAGAGAAGGAGAAATATGGGTGAATCTGGAGTGAATCTGGCGGCGAAACATTGCGTAGCATGCCGGGGCGGCGTGCCTCCCCTGAAGGGCGACGAGCTGCAAAAGTTATCCGCCCAAGTCCCCGGCTGGAAAGTGGTGGCCGAACATGACATTACCAAGACATTCGTTTTTCCGGACTTCAAGACCGCCCTGGCGTTCGTGAATCGCGCCGGCGCCGTGGCGGAAGCCGAGGGACATCACCCCGATCTCTGTCTGTCGTGGGGGCGCGTGGACGTCAAGACTTACACGCACAAGATCGATGGACTGACAGAGAGCGATTTCATCCTGGCCGCCAAGATCGACCAGGAATTTTCTAGGAAGTAGTGTACCAGCGGGACTTGGCGTACATTCACGACACCGGCTTTACCGGTTTCGTGACGAAGGCCGCGCCGGGATTGCTGCGCATGCTGCGGCAGAATCGAATCCACGGAGGGTTGGTGGTGGATGCCGGCTGCGGCAGCGGAGTCTGGGCGCGGAAACTGAGCGAAGCAGGTTACGCCGTACTAGGAATCGATATATCCGCTTCCATGATCGGCCTGGCGCGCAAGCAGGCGCCCGCGGCGACGTTCGTGGTTGAGTCGTTCTTCCAAGCCAAGCTGCCGCCGTGTGACGCGGTAACTTCCATCGGCGAATGCGTAAACTATGCGTTCGATCCACGCAGCGGCAAGCCGGCCCTCGTGCGGTTTTTCCACCGTGTGTACGATGCGTTGCGCCCGGGGGGCTTATTTATCTTCGATGTCGTCGAGCCAGGCATCGATCCTGACGGGACGCCGCAACGGAAATTTTCGGAAGGGCCGGACTGGGCCATTCTCCTGGAAGTTCAGGAAGACCGGAAGCATGGAATCCTGACGCGGCGGATCTCCAGCTTTCGTCAGGTGGGCAGACTCTACAGGCGCAGCGACGAGTTACACAGTTTGCACCTGTTCCCGCGCGCCGAGTTACAAGTGATGCTCAGTCAGGCGGGTTTCCAAGTAAGAACGCTCAGCGGGTACGGCCGGCTCCGCTTCGCGCCGGCGCATGTGGGATTTCTGGTGCGCAAAGCGAGTTAGGCGCGATCCTATAGGCCCTCCATCTCTTGCAGGAAAACGGCAAGAATGTCCTGGCGCCCCAGAGCCTCCCATAGTTCCCTGAGCCGCGGTTCTATATTCTCGGCCCAGCGTAAGCCGAAAACGACGGATAACACGGCGGGCATCCTCGGACCGTGGCGATATTCACGGTCCTTTCGCCGAGTTGTCTTGGCTGACAATCAGATCGCGCTCGGCCGGAAGAGTCGCGAACAGATCGCCCACACCGTGGACATCCAAAGTTGCGCGCGCCTGACCCCACGCGGCCACCGCCAGCGCGCCGATGAGCATGTAGGGTATCGTTAGTTCATCCAGAATGGCAGCGGTTTCCGCTACCGCCGATTCGAGGTCGGTCATGGCCGGCGGTTGAGCACTGCGCAAGCCGCTCGCAGTATCTGAATGCCCGGTTTCTCTGGGTCGGGATCGAGCAGCCGATCTTTCCGCGGAATCCAACTCAGGATGGCTCCGAGGTCGGCCAGGATCCGGGCCGGATCGCGTTCCATCGGCGGCAATTGCTCCTCCCAGCGGTTGAACGCTTCCCATTGCCGGCGTCGCTCGTCCAGTTGTTCCTTAAGCGTCATGTCAGTCGCCCAGGAACTTGCCGATTTGCCGGAGCCCCTTCACGTTGTCGCACACGGCCTTGAAAGCCGCGGTCAGCGGGATGGCCAGGAGCAGGCCCGCCGCATCCCAAAGGAATCCCCACAGCATCAGCGAGAACGTGACTGCCAGGGGATTCAGGTGCACCCTGGAACCGACGATCTTGGGATAAAGCAAGTTCATCGCCAGCAAATGGAAGAGGGAAACCAGGAGGATCACCAGCAGATATCCCGAGATCGTATTGAATGCCGTGAGGGCGACGAACAGGGGAGGCAGCGCGGCCAGCGGCAGCCCCACATAGGGAACCAGGCTCAGGAAGCCACTCAATGGGCCCACCAGCAGCGGATACGGCAGGTGAATGATGGAGAAGGCCAGGGAGCTGATGGCCGCCAGCAGCAGGCCCAGCACCGAATTCCCCACTACGAAAGCCCGCACCATATCCGCGATGCCCTGCAAGCTGCGGGCGGCCGCCGCCCGATCTTCGCCGTGAAAGAATTGCAGAAAGCTGCGATGGATGTGATCGTGCCAGCTCAGCATGAAGTACACCAGAAATGGCACGAAGGAAGTCATCAGCATGAACTCATAAACGGAACCCAGCCTTGCGGTGATGAAGTCCTTGATCGGCGAGGAATCCTCGTGAATGCGAACCTCTGGGATCACTCCGGGGGTTGCGGGCGGGGGCGCAGCGGCAGGCTTGCGCTTCTTCCGGGGCAGCTCCGGCGCGACCGGCGGCGCCTGGCTCTGTTGCCGCTGGCGGGCGGGTACCAGCACCTGATAGGTCTGCTGCTCCATCCCTTCGACCTGCTGGCTTACCTTGTCAACTATCTCGCCGATGCGCTCGGTGTACTTAGGCAGCTCCTCGATAAGTCCAGCCATTTGCGAGTAAGCGCCCAGTCCGATGAGGTAGACAAACAGCAGCGCGCCCGTGCAGACCAGAAAGCTGGCGAACGACCGTGGAAGCCGGATGCGGACCAGCAGTGTCACGGATGGCTCGAGGATGAACGCGAGGATCACCGCTATCAAAGAAGTGATAAAAAATACTCTGCCGAAATAGAGGATGGCGACGATCACACCGACCGAGATTATCGGGCCGGCGAGGCCGCGAACCTCCTGCTCGGCGGCGTGCAGGGGCTTGGAGAGTATGGCCACAAAGCGATGTAACCCTTGAATCGAATCTACCACGGCCGTCGCTATAATGAAATTGGTTCTCGCGGCATGCCATCCCTGAAATCCAGAATTCTAGCCCTCGATCTCGGGAAGAGGCGTATCGGGATGGCCATCAGCGATCCGCTCGGCATCACCGCCCAAGGCCTTCCCAATCTGGAGCGGACCAACAAGCGCGCCGATCTGGCGGAGCTCGTGCGGCAGGTGGAGGAGCGCGAAGTCGGTCTGATCCTGATCGGGAATCCGCTGAACATGAGCGGCTCGGAAGGCCGCCAGTCCGGATGGGTGCGGGAATTCGCGGGCGCCCTGGCAGATCGCGCGGGCCGGCCGGTGCGGCTGTGGGATGAGCGCCTAACCACCGTCGAGGCTTCCCGCGTCTTGCGCGAGAGCGGCATCAGCATCGAAAAGCGCGCGCGCGCAGTGGACCGGCTGTCCGCCGTCATCCTGCTGCAGAGTTATCTGGATTCATTGTGAGAGTCGGTCGCGGAGTTTTTCTGGCGCTGCTGTTGGGTGGCGCGGCCTACGTCGGCATTGCTTTCATCGCGCCGTATGACGGCTTCGGCCAGGAGACTTTCGTCGATCTTCCCAAAGGCACCAGCACCGAACAAATGGCCGCGGTGCTGGAGAATGCCGGGGTGATTCGGCACTCCTGGGCCTTCTGGATGGCGCGCGCTATCAGGAGGAACGCCACCCTCCAAGCCGGCGAATACCGCTTCACCAAACCAGCATCGGTCCTGGAGGTGTTCGAGCGTATCGCGCGCGGCGACATCTTTTATTTCGAGCTGGCCGTGCCGGAAGGGAAGAACATGTTCGACATCGCGGCGGCCGCCGAGCGCCTGGGCTTGTTCCCTGCCGCGCAATTCCTGCGGGCGGCCCGCGACCCGGCGTTGATCCGCGACCTGGACCCGGAGGCGCCCACGCTGGAGGGCTATCTGTTCCCGAATACCTACCGGCTGAGCCGCCATGCGACTCCTGATCACCTTTGCCGCGTTATGACCAGTAAGTTCCGGGAAGTGTGGCAGAGCCTCCAAACCGATGCTCCGGTGCATCGCACCGTCACGCTGGCCTCGCTGGTGGAAAAGGAGGGCAAGCTCGCGGACGAGCGGCCGGTGATCGCCTCCGTTTTCCTGCGCCGCCTGGCGATCGGGATGAAGCTGGATTGCGATCCCACCACCATTTACGCGGCGCTGCTCCGGGGCAGCTATCGCGGGGTCATCCACAGGTCCGACCTGGAGAATCGGGATCCGTATAACACGTATCAGCACGCCGGACTGCCACCGGGGCCGATTGCAAATCCGGGAGAAGCTTCGCTGCGGGCGGTCCTGCACCCGGCCGGCGTGGACTATTTGTATTTCGTGCTGCGCCCGGATGGCTCGGGCGGCCATAGTTTTTCTAGCAATTTAGTAGCTCAACAAGCGGCCGTCGCCCGATACCGTAAGGGGACCGCACAGTGATCCGGCGCTCTGTGAGATACCGCACGCTTCCAGTCGAAATACCCTAAATCCAGTATTCTTTCATTACGAACTCATGCCTATCATCAGTCGTAGGTGAGCACTGTCCGAAAGATCCAGGAGGTCGCCCCCGAAGTCTTGAACCAATTGCGGGCCATCGATGCGTGTACCGTTTCGAACGCTATCGAACGGCTGGATGTCAGGCTGCGCAACGAGGGCTTTGCCGATAACTCCGTGCGATGCCTGTCTCCGCGCCTTGCTCCCATGGTAGGCTATGCGGCGCCTGGCCGGATTCGCACTTCCGAAGCGCCCACGACGCGGCACTGGTATTACCGCAGCATGGATTGGTGGCACTACATTTTGACTATTCCAGCGCCGCGCGTGATCGTCATGCAGGATGTGGATGAGAGGCCCGGACTGGGTGCGCTTTTCGGCGAGGTCCATGCCAACATTGCCCGAGCTCTCGATTGCATCGGATACGTCACCAATGGCACGGTGCGGGACTTACCTGGACTCGCGCGAGCCGAGTATCATCTCTTTGCTTCGGGCGTCGCAGTGTCACACGCATACGCTCACGTAGTGGACTTTGGAGAGCCGGTCGAAGTCGGCGGCATGACTGTCCGTCCGGGTGACCTGCTGCACGGAGACCTGCATGGGGTTCAATGCGTCCCGGCCGTAGCTGCCGAACAAATCCCCAGGATCGCCGCCGAACTGGCGGCGGAGGAGCGGGAGCTTATCCAGTTATGCCAATCACCGGAGTTCACGCTGGAAAAGCTTCGCGCCCACATTGGGAGGACGGGACCACCATGAGCCCATCATGAGCAAATATTCGAGCAAGGCGATCGCCTTGGCCATGGGCGCGATCCTGGCAACCGCCTCGATGTCTTGCTCCCGCAATGCTGCCGGTCGGGCCGGCGAGCCCGAACCGGAGGTTGTAGTGGGTGTCACCACTGTGCGCCAGATGCCGCTCGAACGGCGTTTGACGCTATCTTCCGAGCTGGTTCCTTTTCAGGAGATCGAGGTGTATGCGAAGGAATCCGGCTACGTGCGCGAGTTGAAGGTGGACTATGGCACGCGCGTGAAGAAGGGCCAGTTGATAGCCGTCCTGGAAATCCCAGAGCTCGAAGCGCAGTTGCGGCAGGACGACGCCGCCATCAAAAGCATGACAGACCAGGTGACGCATGCCGAGCACGAGTTGAGTCGCATGAAGGCTCAGCACAATGTCATTCAACTTCAAAGTAAACGACTGACGGCCGTTGCGGAATCCAAGCCCGGTCTGGTGGCGCAACAGGAGGTGGACGACGCACAGGGCAAGGAAATGGCGGCGGAGGATGCAGTGGAGTCGTCACAATCCGCGCTGGAGTCTGTCCAGAGCCAGGTCGCCGAGGCCAAAGCGAAATTAGCACACGACCAGGCCATCTATGATTACTCCCGTATTACTGCGCCGTTCGACGGAGTAATTACTCAACGTTACGCCAACTTAGGCACGCTGGTGCAAGCGGGCACAAATTCGAATGCGAATGTGCTCCCTCTGGTCAAGCTTTCGCAAGATGATTTGTTCCGTCTGGTGATTCCCGTACCGGAGTCCTATGTGCGCAATATTCGCATCGGCGATCCTATCGCAGTACGGGTCCCGGCGCTGAACAGGAGCTTTCCGGGCAAAGTAGCGCGGTTCTCGGTGGACGTCAAAGAGGACACGCGCACCATGCACACGGAGGTAGACGTATCCAACCCCGGCCACGCCCTGATTCCGGGTATGTACGCGGAAGCTACCCTGATATTGGAAAAGAAGGACAATGCCTTGGCTGTTCCCCTGCAGGCTGTCAGTCACGAGAGCGGCAATCCGTCCCTTTTCATTGTGACTCCGGATAATAAGCTTGAGATCCGGCCGGTGACTCTGGGTCTTGAAACTCCCGATAATATCGAAGTACTGTCAGGTGCGGCTGCAGGAGACCGGGTGGTAGTCAGCGAGCGCAGCGGCCTGAAAGCAGGCGAGCTCGTGCATGCGCGGCTCGTTCAGGTTCCGCACTACGAGGCGCCGGAATAATGCCCCGCTTTTCGATCAGCAATCCCTACTTTATCGTTGTTGTGTGTCTGGCGATCGCGGTTATCGGAGTCAGCTCCCTGGCGCGCATGCCGGTGGACCTGTTTCCGCCGATTAACATACCTCAAGTCGTGGTGGCGACATTTTTCTCCGGCATGCCGCCCGAAGATATCGAAATCGACATTACCAACCCCTTGGAGCGTTTCTTCACCCTGGCGAGCGGCGTCGACCACACCGAATCGCGGTCATTGCTGGGTGTCAGCATTATTAAGATCTACTTTCAACCGGGCACCAATGCCGACGCCGATGTAACTTCGATTTCGAACCTGGCCCTGGCGGACCTGAAGCGGCTGCCACCCGGTACCCTTCCGCCCGTGGTGCTGAAGTTCGACGCTTCCAGCCTGCCTGTCTGTCTGGTAACCGTTAAGGGTCAGGGTCTCGATGAAACTCAGCTCCATGACATCGCACAGTTCGCCATCCGGAATCAGATTGCCGTGGTGAAAGGCGCGGAAATCCCGCCGCCGTTCGGCGGTAAGTACCGGCAGATCATGGTGTATGTCGATCCGTTCAAGCTGATGTCACGGCAGTTGAGTCCTATGGATGTGGTGGAGGCGCTGAATCAATCCAACCTGATTTTGCCGTCTGGGGACGTCAAGATGGGGCCGTACGATTACTACGTCTACTCCAACAGTCTTGTCGACAACATGAGCGAGCTCAATAACGTGCCGATCAAGACGGTGGGGACGTCCTGGGTACGGATCTCGGACATTGGCAAGGCCGAGGACGCCAACCAGACTCAGTACAACATCGTGCGCGTAGACGGCCAGAAGTCGAGTTATATCCCCATCATGAAGCAGGGCGGCGACACTAACACCATAGAGGTTGTCGAGAGCGTTCGAAAGCTGATTAGTCATCTGTATGATGTCCCCAGGCAATTGGTGGCCAAGGTGGTTTTCGATCAGTCGGTGTATGTGAAGGACGCCATTGAAACGGTGCTTCACGAAGGTCTTATGGGGCTGATCCTGACCAGCATCATGATTCTGATCTTCCTCGGAAGCTTGAGGGCCACCACTGCGGTGCTTCTTTCGATTCCAATCTCGGCGCTCGCTGCATTCGTGGTGCTGTTTCTGATGGGCAGCACCATCAATACCATGATTCTGGGGGGTCTGGCCCTGGCGTTTTCTCGCGTGATCGATAACTCCGTGATTTCACTGGAAAACATTTATCGACACCTGGAATTAGGCGCCTCCGCGCTTGCGGCCGCGGAGGAAGGCGGCGCCGAAGTCAGTCTCGCCGTTCTGGCGGCTACGCTGGTGGATGTCGTGGACTTTTTGCCGGTCACTTTTCTTTACGGCGTGAGTAAGTTCCTGTTTTCGTCGCTGGCCCTGGCGTTCTGTCTTTCGCTGCTGGCGTCGTATGTCGTCGCCATGACGGTCATCCCGCTATTCTGTTCGCGGTTTCTGAAGCAAGTTCCGCATGCCGCGGCGGGCGAAGAACCCGTGGCAGGCGGTTCGCTGGGGCACAGGTTTAATGCGGCCTTTAACCGCAAGTTTAACCGCTTTTTGGATTTCTACGAGCGTTCCGTTCGCTGGGCGCTGAAGCGGCCCGCGTGGACCGTGGTTGTCCTGGCGGGGGTATTTGTGGCAAGCCTGGCAATTTATCCGTTCCTCGGTTTGGCCTTCTTCCCCAAGACCGACGCCGGCCAGTTCACCATCAACCTGAAGGCGCCGACCGGTACGCGCATAGAGGTCACCGACCAGTATGTCGGGCGCGTGGAGGATCTTATCCGGCACACCGTCACGCCGCATGACTTCCACATGATCGTTTCTAATATCGGCGTGGTGAATGACTTTTCGTCACTATACACCAGCAACGCGGGCGCCTATACCGCGACCGTCCAGACGGAACTTGTGACGGACCATGGAGTCAGCAGCTTCGATTATATGGACCGTGTGCAGCGGGAGATTAGCACACGTTTTCCCGATCTGCGCACATTTATCCAGAGCGGCTCCATGGTCGACGCCATCCTGAATATGGGAAAGGCGGCGCCCATCGACGTGCAGGTGAGCAGCCCGGACTTGCCGCAGATCTACGGCCTGGCTCAGGATCTGGCGGGTCGCATCCGTCGCTTGCCTGGCGTGGGTCAGGTTTATATTCCTCAGGACATGAACTATCCGACGATTCGGCTGGATATCGACCGCGTGCATGCCGGTGAACTGGGCCTGACTCAGAAGGACGTGATCGATAACGTAATAACCGCGCTGAACTCCAACTACATGATCGCACCGAACTACTGGGTAGACCGTAAAACCGGAAACGACTATTACCTGACTGTCCAGTATTACGAGAATGGCAAGCCCGCCATTCACGATTTTGCGGACCTGCGGAATATTCCACTTCGCGCGCCGAATCTTACCCAGCCAACTACGCTCGATTCGGTGGTCAAGCTGAGACAGGTCCGCACGCCAACGGAATTGGACCATTACCAGATTCAGCGCGTCATGGACGTGTACGTCACGCCTGCCGGAGAGGATCTCGGGAAACTTACAGACGCCATCAGAGATATGATCGCGAAGACTAAGTATCCGGAGAACGTCCGCATTAATCTGCGCGGGATGGTGGAAGGCATGGAAGCCTCCTTCAAGAGCTTTGCAATCGGCTTCTCACTGTCTTTTATTCTGTTGATCCTGATTCTGATCGCGCAGTTCAAATCATTTATCGACCCGTTTCTCATCATGCTGGCCATTCCGATGGGGTTTGTGGGCGTGCTGATCATTTTGCCCCTCACGCACACCACGCTTAACGTCATGTCACTTATGGGAGTGCTGATGCTGATCGGAATTGCGGATTCCAACAGCATCCTGATCGTCGATTTTGCGCACAAGCTGGAAGAACAAGGGATGTCGGTCGCCGATGCCGTAATCACCGCTTGCCGCGTGCGCCTGCGGCCGATTCTGATGACTTCGTTCGCCACTATCATCGGCATGATTCCCCTGGCGTTGAAGTTGGGCACCGGGGCCGAACAATATACTCCCATGGCTCGCGCGATCATCGGCGGTTTAACGTCGTCGGTGATACTGACGGTCTTCATCGTGCCGGCGGCCTACGTGCTCGTTTACAGGGGAAGAAGGCGCGCCGCTGAGTAACAGGAGAGACTATGAACCGACTACTGCCGGCATGCGGCCTGCTTATTCTGGCAGCCGCGTGTGCCACGGCACAAGCCCCGGGAGCCGCACCACAGTTGACCTTAAAGGACGCTGCGGCGCTGGCCCTCAAGAATCATCCTCAGGTGCAGGCTGCCCAGTTGAACTACCGGGCATCCCAGCAAGCGGTTACCGAAGCGCGCTCCGCGTATTATCCCACGGTCGCGGGCGATGTGACTGGCTCGGAGGGCAATCCACAAGCGCGCATTGGCGCTGGAGATATTTCGGCGCCGCGTCTGTTCGACCGCTTCGCCCAGGGAATTTCTATTAACCAGCTCATCACCGATTCGGGCCGCACGCCCAATCTGGTGGCCAGTTCGAAGCTGCAGGCTCAGGCCAGCTCGCAGACCTATCAAGCTACCCGCTACGACGTGCTGCTGCGCGTCAACCAGGCGTACTTCGATGCCCTGCGGGCGCAGGCCTTGGTGAAGGTGGCGCAGGCGACAGTTGCCGCGCGCCAGCTTCTGGTCGATCAGGTCTCGACCCTGGCGCAAAATAAGCTTCGGTCGCAATTGGATGTGAGTTTCGCGGGCGTAAGTCTCGCACAGGCGAAGTTACTCCTGATCCGCACTCAGGACAGTGTGCAGCAGTCTCTCGCCGAACTGACCGAGGCGCTGGGTATCGAACAGCAGCAGACTTACACGCTAGTGGATGAGCCGCTGCCCTCCAGCCCGCCAGCCGATTCCGCGACGCTTGTCGCGCAGGCCGTCCAGGAGCGGCCGGAACTGGCCGGCTTGCGCCTCGAAAGGGAATCGGCCTATCGATTTGAACGCGCGGAAAGGGATCTATCCTATCCGACTGTAACCCTGGAGGCCGTCGGTGGAGTCATTCCTTATATTCATCAGCTCACCGCTACGCAGCCTGTTCCCAATGAGTACGAGGGGGCTGACGTTAACGTGCATATCCCCATCTTCAACGGCGGGCTGTTTTCCGCTCGCCGCGAGGCGGCCCATTTCCGGGCGCAGGCAGCCGAGCAGCGCCTGCGCGATCTCGAGCAGCGGATTGCGCGGGATGTCCGCGTGGCGTGGAGCAATTCCCTGACGGCCTACCATCAGCTCGATGTGACGGCAGAGCTATTGCGGGAAGCGACCATGGCGCTCGATCTTGCGCAGGGCCGCTACAACCTGGGACTAAGTTCGATCGTGGAACTGACCGAGGCGCAACTCAACCTGACTCAGGCCGAAGTTGAGAACTTGAGCGCGAAGTACGATTACCAGAGATTGAACGCCGCCCTGCAATATTCGATTGGCATGTTACGCTAACTGATTACACCCTTGCGAACTGCGTAAAGGATCAATTCCGCGGTGCTATGTAAGTTCAGCTTCTTTAAGATATTGCTGCGGTGAGTTTCGACCGTATAGAGACTCAGATTGAGCATGTTCGCCACGTCTTTGTTATTCTTTCCCTCGGCGAACAGTTGCAGGATCTCCCGTTCACGCGTGGTGAGCAGGTCGTAGCTATCTTCGACCGCGCGCTGCTGCATCTGCCGCATGTAGTCTTCGATCAACATCTTACTGATCGCCGGGCTGAAGAATGCCTTGCCTTCGCGCACGGCCTTCACTGCGTTGATCAGGTCGTTCTCGGCGGAGTCCTTCAGTAAGTAGGCTCGCGCGCCGGACTTGAGTGCCTTCAGCACGTAAGCCTCGTCGGAGTGCATGCTGAGGAACACGATGGCTGTACGCGGCAGTTTCGCTGAGATCTGCCGGGCCGCCTCGATGCCATTCAGCCCCGGCATTGCCACATCCATGACCACCACGTCGGGCGTATGCCGCTCGGCGAGCGCCACGGTCTCGCGTCCGTCCGCGGCATCCGCGATCACTTGAAAATCCGGCTGACTTTCGAGCAGCAGGCGGAGTCCCTTGCGCACGACAGTATGATCGTCGGCGAGCAGAATGCGGATCGGCTTCATACCAGTTCGTGCGCTAACGGAAGCACAACGCTCAACACTGTACCATGCCCCGGCGCTGACTCGATTTGAAACCTGCCGCCCAGATAGCTGACGCGCTCCTCGATGCCCAGCAGCCCCAACCCGCGCTCGTGTTGAGCATCGAATCCCGCACCGTCATCTTCTATCGACAGCAGCAGGCGGTCTGTCTCCTGGCGCACGGTGACCCGCACATTGCGGGCGCCGGCATGCCGCTCGCTGTTGTGCAGAGCTTCCTGCACGACGCGATAGATGCAGGTTTTGTGCTCCTCCGGCAGCTCTTCGGAAACCAGCTCGGCGGCAATCTTCACCGCCATGCCAGTGCGCTTCGACACTTCGCGCGCCTGCCACTGCAAAGCCGGTATGAGGCCGAGGTCGTCCAGCATGGAAGGCCGCAGAAGCAGCGCCATGTTGCGTACCACTCCGATCGAATTCTCGAGCAACTTCTTGATCTCGTCCGACTTCGCCGCCAACGCGTCCAGATCCCGGTTCCGAATATGCGTGGACAGGTTAGCCATCTCGACCAGCACTCCAGTCAATGCCTGGCCCACCTCGTCGTGCAGCTCGCGGGAAATGGACCGGCGCTCGTTTTCCTGCACCTCCACCAGGCGCGCGGAGAGTTGTTTCAATTCCGCGCGGGCCTGTGAAATCTCTTTATAATGCTCCACGGTCTCGGCTTCAAGGCCCAGAATCTTGCGCATGCTGAAAGCGGCCAGCAGCAGGCCCAGGCCCACAGTCAGGCCAATCGCGATAGTCAGACCGCGCCGGACCTGCGCGAAGGCTTCTTCCACTTCTGCTTTTCCATCGTTCAGTTGAGACTCGTTGAGAGCGCCAATCTGGTCCGCGATCCCCAACATGGCCGTCCGGCGCGGGAACACTTCGTCACGCAGAAAGGCATATCCGGCGCGTTGCCGCTGGACTGTGCTCCATTGAAACACCGGCTGGAGCACGCTCCAATAGTCCGCCAGTCGCTGCGTCAGCACCTGAAAGGGCCGCATTGACTGCGCACTCAGCAGACCCTGGTACTGTCGCAGAGCGGAATCCATATCCGCGCGGCTTTCCAGCAGCTTGTGGCGATGGCTTTCGGCCTTGCCGCTCTCCGGTTCCAGCAGATAATCCCGCACATACGTGCCGGAGACGTACAGGTCCGCGCGAATCCGCTCGAGCACGCGGTTGCGAAACAGAAACTCCTTACGAATGTCGTCATTCCTGGTTTGTATCTGCCGCAGGGCGCGCACGCCGTCGAACTCCGCAAAGACCATCAGCAGAAGGAGGCCGCCGAAGCCGGTCAGCAGCAGTAGCCGGCTGTTCACCACCGGCGCCCGGGCCCGGCGGAGGGGAGGCGCTTGTTTCATTTTCTTTCATCGTAGCTCACGCGTGCCTGGCGGCCGGCTCTGCTATACTCTTGGTTTATGGCATCCCCCGCTGCCTGGCATCACCATTATTACGGTGCTATTTACGAGCGGCGTGCGGTGTCCTGATTCGAACCATATCGAAATTGGAAAGGACGCCCGCCGTGGCCAGGCGGGCTTTTTTATTGCTATTCGCATGGATCTGGATTTCGGCAAGTCAGACGGACTGGTCGCCGCGGTAATTCAGGATTACGGCTCCGGCCGCGTCCTTATGGTCGGCTACATGAACGAGGAAGCCTTTCGCCAAACGGTCGAGACCGGGTTCGCCACCTTCTACAGCCGCTCACGCAAGAAGCTCTGGCAGAAAGGCGAGACTTCGGGTCACCGCCTGATCGTGAAGGAAATCTCGACCGATTGCGATCGGGACGCAGTGCTGCTGCGCGTCGATCCGCTAGGTCCGGGCGTTTGCCACAACGGCTACCGGAGCTGTTTCTACCGCCGCCTGGAGAGCGGTAAGTGGGTACCAGCGGAGCCGCGCGCTTACGACCCCGGCGCGGTCTACGGGAGCCAGGCGTGAAGCTGAAACTCGGCATACCTAAGGGCAGCCTGGAGAACGCCACCATCGACTTATTCCGGCGCGCCGGCTATTCCATCACCACCAGCAGCCGCTCGTACTTTCCGGCCATTGACGATCCCGAGATCGAGTGCATGCTGATCCGCGCGCAGGAGATGGCGCGCTATGTCGAGGACGGCATTCTGGACGCGGGGCTCACCGGCCGCGACTGGGTGGCGGAAACGGAGGCTCAGGTGGAGGCGGTGGCCGATCTGGTTTACGCCAAGCAAAGCTTCGGCATAGTTCGCTGGGTGCTGGCCGTGCCGGAATTGTCGAGTTTCCTTTCGGTCCACGATCTCGATGGCAAGATCATCGCCACTGAGTTGGTGGCTACCACCAGGCGCTATCTCGCGAAGCACGGGGTCAACGCGAAAGTCGAATTCAGTTGGGGTGCGACTGAGGTGAAGCCGCCGGTGCTGGCCGATGCCATCGTCGAAGTCACCGAAACCGGCTCGTCGCTTCGCGCCAACAATCTGAAGATCATCGATACGGTGATGGAATCCAACACTCAGCTCATCGCCAACCGGGAGTCCTGGCGGGACATCTGGAAGCGGCGCAAGCTGGAAGACATGCGCATGCTGCTGGAGGGCGCCATCAATGCACTCGGCAAAGTGGGGTTGATGCTGAACGTGCATCAGAAGGATCTGCGAGCGGTGCTGGACGTGCTCCCGGCGCTGAAGCGGCCGACGATTTCACATCTGAGCGACGAGGAATGGCTGGCCGTGAATACCATTCTGGACGAGACCACCGTGCGCGACATCATTCCGCGTCTGAAGCAGGCGGGCGGAGAGGGCATTGTGGAATATCCGCTCAACAAGATCGTCTTATGATCCGGATTCTGGCAGCCGCGCAAATGGGCCGCCTGCTGGCCCGCCGCAAGGCTCGCCTGGCTGAGGCCGAAGCTACGGTGCGGCCCATCCTCGATGCCGTGCGCGATCGCGGCGACAAGGCCCTGCTCGAATACGCGCGCAAGTTCGATGCGCTCGACCGCAAGTCGGTAGCCGTCCCCACAGCCGATCTGCACCACGCCTGCGCGGGCCTTTCCGCCGCGTTTCGAGATGCTGTCTCGATCGCCGCATCCAACATACGCGCGTTCGCCGAAATGCAGCTTCCCGTGGAGATGCGGCGGGAGGTGAGCCCAGGCTTGCAATTGGGCCAGGTGGTACGGCCTCTCGATACGGTTGCGGCATACATCCCCGCGAGCCGTTATCCGCTGCCCTCCACGCTGATGATGACCGTGATTCCCGCGCAGGTAGCTCGGGTGCCGAAGATTTGCGTGGCCTGCCCGCGGCCCGTGCCGGAGATTCTAGGCACCGCGCAACTGCTGGGATTGGAGCAGGTATTCGAGATGGGCGGCGCGCAGGCCATCGCGGCATTCGCCTTCGGAACGCGCACGGTGCCCCGCGCCGACCGCATCGTGGGCCCCGGCAATATCTATGTGGCCGCCGCCAAGAAACTGCTGGCGGGAGAAGTGGGCATCGACTTCGTGGCCGGGCCAACCGAGATCCTGATTATCTCAGGCGACGGTAATCCCCGGTTCCTCGCGGCCGACATGCTGGCCCAGGCGGAGCACGATGTGGATGCCTCCGCGATCTTGCTGACCACTTCCAAACGGCTCGCCAATGCGGTGGCGAAGGAGATCGAGCGGCAGCTTGGGGATCTGCCGACGGCCGGCGTCGCGCGCAAAGCCATCCAGCGCAACAGCGCCATCATCGTGGTCCGGTCACTCGAGGAGGCTGTGGAGTTGTCGAACCGCTTCGCCCCCGAGCACCTGAGCATTCCGGACAATGGCCTGCTCGCGCGCGTGCGGCATGCAGGCAGCGTCTTCATCGGTCCATTCAGCACCGAGGCCGCGGGCGATTACGCGTCCGGCCCGAATCACGTGCTGCCCACCGGCGGTGCTGCGCGGCTGCGCGGCGGATTGTCGGTGGGCGATTATTTGAAGATCATCTCCGTGCAGCAGTTGAGCGGTGAAGCGCTGCGCGCTCTGGCACCCGCCATTACCACGCTGGCTCGCGCCGAAGGTTTGGAAGCGCACGCGCGCTCTGTCGAGGTGCGGACCAATGCCTAAACTCGCCCGCCTGCCCAAAGGCGCCATCCGCCCGCGCGAGGCTGTATTGAAAATGGCGCCGTACTCGCCGCCCACCGCCGGGCGCGCCGATAAACTGCGCCTCGACTTTAACGAGAATACGGTGGGCTGTTCGCCGCGCGTGATCGAATACTTGAAGCAGCGCCTGGACGCCGCTGCGGCCGACGGTGGTCTCGCCGTTTACCCGGAATATGGAGAAGCCAAGGCCGCCCTCGCGGAGTTCTTCCGCGTCCAGCCGGAAGAGTTCGTCTTCACCAACGGCACCGACGAGGCCATTCAGATCTTCATCAACACCTATGTGGACGATGGCGACGAAGTGCTGCTGCTGCGCCCGGCTTACGCCATGTATCGCTTCTACGCGGAAGTGGCCGGCGCAGCGGTGCGCGACATTCCCTACGACGGCCCCGCCATGGATTTCCCGCTTGCGAGCGTGCTTGACTCGATCACTCCGTCCACGCGCGCAGTGCTGATCGCGAACCCTAATAACCCGACGGGCACGGGTCTTTCGCTACAGGCTATTGAGCGCATTCTGAAGCGGGCGCGCAAAGCGGTGGTGTTCATCGACGAAGCTTACTTCGAGTTTTCCGGCGTGACCGCGCTGGGCCAGATCGAGCGCTCGCCCAACCTGTTCGTGAGCCGCACGTTTTCGAAGGTGTACGGCATGGCGGCGATGCGGCTGGGATGTCTTTTTTCGCATCCCGCCAATATCACTTATCTACACAAGGCGCAGTCGCCTTACAGCGTGAATACTCTCGCCGTACTCGCGGCTCAGGCGGCGATCCGCGATAGCGCCTACGTCGAGAACTATGTAGCCGAAGTGCTGGCGGCGCGCGAATTGCTGTCGGTGGGTCTCGAAAAATTGAGGATTTCGTATGTGCCCAGCTCAGCGAACTTCCTGCTAGCCCGCATCGGCGAGCGCGCCCTTGAAGTCCGGGACTACCTGCGCGCTCAGGGCATCCTGGTGCGCGACCGCAGCTACGAAGTGCCGGGCTGCGTGCGCATCACCGTGGGAACGCGTGAGCAAACGCGGCGGCTTCTGGCCGCGCTGGGAGAGATATGGCTGAGCAGTTGATCGTATTCGACATGGACGGCGTACTGGTGGACGTGACTGACTCCTACCGCGAGACGATTGTCCGGGTGGTCGAGCATTTCACGGGCGCGGCGATGACGCATCCGCAGATACAGGATTACAAGAACCAGGGAGGCTGGAACGACGATTGGAAACTCTCGCATCACGTGATTCGGCAGCATGGCGTCGAGGTGGAGTTTCAGACCGTGGTGGATTATTTCCAGAAGTTGTTCCATGGCAACGGCACCGACGGGATGATCCTGCGCGAGCGATGGATGGCGCGCGACGGCCTTCTCGAGCGCCTCGCGGGCCGCTGCGATTTCGCGGTCTTCACCGGGCGCATGCGCTGGGAGGCCGAGTATACGCTCCATCGCTTCGCGCCCTCGCTGCAGTTTGCTCCCATCATCGGCATGCATGAGGTGACCGCGCAGAAACCCGCGCCGGAGGGCTTGCTGAAGATCGCGGCTGCAGCCGGAGGCCGGAAAATCTGGTATATCGGCGACACCGTGGATGATGCCCGCTCGGCCAGGGCCGCGGGCGTGCCCTTCATCGGCATCGCCTCGCCGCATAGCCCGCGCCGTGCCGAATTGGTTTCCGTGCTCGAAGCTGAAAAAGCGGTCGCCGTGCTGGACGACATCAATCAACTGGAAAGCGTGATCGGCTGATGCGCACCGCCACCATCCAGCGCGATACCAAAGAGACCCGGATCGGCGGGTCATTGAAGATCGAAGGGCGCGGGCAGTATGCGATCTCCACCGGCATACGCTTCTTCGACCACATGCTGGAACTCTTCACCAAGCATGGCGGCTTCGATCTGAAGCTCGACGCGAAGGGCGATCTCGATGTGGATCAGCATCACACTGTGGAAGACGTTGGGATCGTGCTGGGCGAGTTATTTGCAAAGGCACTGGGCGATCGGCGCGGCATCAATCGCGCGGGCTATTTCGTGCTGCCGATGGACGAGACGCTGGCGGTAGTGGCGCTCGATCTGGGCGGGCGGCCCGCGCTGGTTTATCGCGATCTGGTGCGCGTGCGGCTGGTCGGCGATCTGCAGGCCGAGTTGGTCGAAGATTTCTTCGGCGGCTTCGTGAATCACGCCGGCGCCAACCTGCATGCGCGTGTGCTCTACGGCCGGTCCAGCCATCACAAGATTGAAGCTATCTTCAAATGCTTTGCGAGGGCGCTGAAATACGCATGCTCCAAAGACCCGCGGCTGCGCGGCCAGTTGCCATCGACGAAAGGACTGCTGTGATCGCCATTCTGGATTACGGCGCCGGAAATCTGCGCTCGGTCGAAAACACGCTCGGTGAAATCGGCGCGCAATATACGCTCGTGCGAGACGCGGCCGGCCTGCGCAATGCGTCTAAGATCGTCCTGCCAGGCGTGGGACATTTCGGCCAGATGATGCGCGCGCTCGACGATATGCAAGTGCGCGGCGCGCTGCTCGAACGCATCGGTGTGGGCGTGCCGTTCCTGGGGATTTGTCTCGGCCTGCAGGCCTTGTTTGAGCGAAGCGACGAGGCGCCCGAAGCGTGCGGCCTGGCGCTTTTCGATGGCACGGTGCGGCGCTTTCCGACGGATGCCCGCGTGCCGCACATGGGTTGGAACCAGCTTGAGCCGCGCGGCGATTCGCGGCTGCTGAGCGGTCTTGCCCCGCATGCCTTCGTCTATTTCGCGCACAGCTATTACGCTCCGGAGATGCCGGCAACTGCGGCTACCTGCACTTATACGCTGTCCTACACGGCCGTGCTTGAATCGGGCAATACTTTCGGTGTGCAGTTCCATCCGGAGAAGTCCGGTCCGGTGGGCCAGCGAATCGTGAAGAATTTCGTGGAGCTTTAGGGATGCTCGCCAAGCGCATCATTCCCTGCCTGGACGTCACCGGCGGCCGCGTGGTGAAGGGCATCAACTTCGTAAACCTGCGCGATGCCGGCGACCCGGTCGAACTGGCGGACCGCTACAACCAGGAAGGCGCCGATGAGCTGGTCTTCCTGGATATCACCGCCTCGAGCGACGCGCGCGAGATCATGGCCGGAGTGGTGGCGCGTACCGCCCGCAAGGTCTTTATCCCACTGGCGGTGGGCGGCGGTATACGCTCGGTGGCGGATGCGCGCCGCATTCTGACGAGCGGCGCCGACAAGGTTTCGGTCAATACCGCGGCGGTGCGGCGTCCCGAGTTGATCACCGAGCTGAGCCAGGAGTTCGGCGCGCAGGCCGTGGTGCTCGCGATTGACGCGCGGCGGCGCGCTTCCGGCGTCTGGAACGTCTACACACGCGGCGGGCGCGACGATGAGGGCATCGATGCCGTAGCGTGGGCGGCCCGCGGCGAAGAGCTGGGCGCGGGCGAAATCCTGCTGACCTCCATGGATACCGACGGCGTCCAGCAGGGCTTCGATTGCGAGCTGACGCGCGCCGTCTCCCGGGCGACACATGTCCCCGTGATTGCCTCCGGAGGCGCCGGGAAGCCGGACGACTTTCTGCGCGTTCTGACCGGCGGAGAAGCTGACGCGGCGCTGGCGGCGTCCGTCTTTCACTACGGAACGATGCGCATCGCGGAGTTGAAGGAATACCTGGATCGCCACGGCGTCACGGTGCGGACGGCCTGATGATTTTCCCCTGCATCGATTTGATGGATGGCAAAGTCGTCCAGCTCGTGCAGGGCCGCGAGAAGGCGCTCGAAGCGGACGCGCCGCTCGAAATGCTGCGCCGCTTCTCGGCCTTTCCCGAGATCCAGGTGATCGACCTGGGCGCCGCAATTGGCACGGGCGCGAACGGCGAACTGGTGCGCCTGGTGGCGGCGCACGCTCGCACGCGCGTGGGCGGCGGCGTGCGGTCGGTGGATCGCGCCAGAACACTCGTCGATCAAGGCGCGCACAAAGTGATCGTGGGCACGGCTGCATTCTCCGCTAGCGGTATCAACGAGCCGTTCCTCGCAGAGCTTGCGGCGGCTATCGGAAGCGAGCGCCTGGTAGTCGCGCTCGATTCGAAAGACGGCCACATCGTGGTGAAAGGCTGGCGCGAGGCCACCCGCTTGACTGCCGAAGACGTGCTCGGGGCTTTGGAACCTTACTGTTCCGGCTTCCTGTGCACCTATGTCGATAAGGAAGGCATGATGCAGGGCACCGATCTCGATTGGTTCCGCAGGCTGCGCGCCGCCACGAGTTTGGAGATCACGGCCGCGGGCGGCATCACCACGCTCGAAGAGGTGCGCGCGCTGCTGTCAATGAACGTGCACGCCGCGCTCGGCATGGCGATTTATACGGGCCGCCTCCGACTGGAGGATTTGGCGGGATTGCTAAAGTGACCGCTCCGTTTGTTCGATCAAGCGACCGAACGCTACCGCAAGCGTCCATCGGCGGGCGCCAGCAGAAGAACTCCTGAAACAGTCACCGTTCTATACCCAAACGAAATGATTCTCCGCAATGCCCTCGAGGATGCCTTAAACCTTTTTTTCGAGAAACGCCAACCAGCTGGCCAAGCAGGCGCGGACTTCATCGGACAGGGTCGTCTCATCGATTAAACCGTCCTGGATCGCGCCAGCTACCGCCATCCGAAGCTGAGCGTTGTTGCTGTACGTGAACCGGCGATAGATTTCGCGGCTTGGGCCCTCGTCGAAGGCGCGCAGGTGGTCCGCTAGAGCGATCGAATCGATTTCGCCACGGCGCCATCGATCGAAGTCAGCGCTCAATGCCGGAAGCGCCCGCCGCAGAGCCTCATTGTGCGCCCGGTAGATCCAGTCCCGTAGCGCTTTTTTCTGCGACTTGGAGAGCTCATCCGCCATATCATCCTGCCAGCACTTCCACGCAATCCGGGCCGCAGATCTTTTCGATCGCCGCGCGGAATTCCTTATCGGGCCGCACTTTCACCGGCACATCCAAAATCACCGAAAAATCGCGCGGCATTTCCAGGCGCAGGCGCACTTGCGACTCCCCCGGCTTGCTGCTGAACAAATCCTGCAATGCCGCCGGTTTGTCCGCGACGCCATTGCGATTCAGCCAGACGCGAATCGAAATGAGCGACGGCAACGCCACCCGCGCCACCTCTAGCGGAATGATCTCCTGTACCGATATCTTGGGTGGAGCGTTCTCCTCCGGCAGCACCAGCCCGCGTACCAGCACCGCCTGGTCCTCCACGATCAGCGGTTCCAGGCGTTCGTAGCTCGTCGCGAACACCATGCCATCAACCGAGCCAGTGCGGTCCTCGATCTGCATCGCCGCCCAGGGCTTCTGATCCTTATTGCGCTTGCGCTGAATTCCCGTCAGCACGCCGCACAGAGAAACTGCCACGCCTTTTTCGAGGCCCTCGAGATTGCCCGTATCGTGCGTAGCCAGTTCGCGAATCTTGTCTTCGTAGTGATCGAGCGGATGTCCGGTCACGTAGAAGCCCAGAACTTCCTTTTCGCCCATGAGCTTCTCGCGGCTGGTCCAGTCCGGCACTTGCGGAAGCGGCTTATCGGCCGGCGCCTCCTCGGCCGTGAGATCGCCAAAGAGGCCGCCCTGCCCGCTCCAGCGATCGCGCCAGACGCGCTGCCCGGCTTCGATGGCGCCTTCCACGGCAACGAACAACTGCGCGCGCGTGCCTTCGAACGAATCCATGGCGCCGGCGCGGATGAGGCTTTCGATCATGCGCCGGTTGAGCGAGCTCAGATCCACGTGCTCGCAGAATTCGTATATGGATCGAAAGCGGCCGAGCTGATCGCGCGCGGCGCGGATGGCTTCGACGGCATTGGGGCCAAGATTTTTGATGGCGCCCAGCCCGAAGCGGATACCCTTGCCGTTGGGCGCTTCGCGGTCGGGCGTGAAGTTGCAGTCGCTGGCGTTGACATCCGGCTGCAGTACGGTGATGCCCATCTCGCGGCACTCGTTGATGTACTTCACGATCTTCGCCGTATTTCCGGTTTCCGAGGTGAGCAGCGCGGCCACAAAATCCACCGGGTAGTGCGCCTTCAGATACGCGGTGACGTAGGCCAGATACGCATAGGCGGCGGAGTGCGATTTATTGAAGCCGTAGCCCGCGAACTGCTCCATCAGGTCGAAAATCTTTTCGATCTTCTTTTGCGGGAAGCCTCGCTCCAGCGAGCCTTTGATGAAGCGCTCGCGCTGCGCGGCCATCTCCTCGGCCTTCTTCTTGCCCATGGCGCGCCGCAGAATGTCGGCCTCGCCCAGCGAATAGCCGGCAAGGCGATTGGAGATCTGCATGACCTGCTCCTGGTAGACGATCACGCCATAGGTCTCTTCCAGGATTTCCTTCAGCTCGGGAAGATCGTAGACGATCGCTTTGCGGCCATGTTTACGATCGATGAAATCGTCGACCATGCCGCCCTGGATAGGGCCTGGACGGTAGAGCGCGTTTAGCGCGGTGAGGTCCTCGATGCGATTCGGATGGTAGCGGCGCAGGATGTCGCGCATGCCGGGCGATTCGAACTGGAACACGCCGCTGGTGTAAGCCTTCGAAAAAATCTCGTAAGTATCCGGGTCGTCGAGCGGCAGATCCTCGGGAACCAGCCGGACCCCGTGCCGCGCTTCGATCAGCTTCAGCGCATCGTCGATCAGCGTGAGCGTGGTCAGGCCGAGGAAATCCATCTTGAGAAGCTGCAGCTTCTCCAGGCCGTTCATGTCGAACTGCGTGACAATTTCTTCCTTGTTGGTGCGGTACAGCGGGATGAGATCCTTCAGCGGCTGGGGAGAGATCACCACGCCGGCCGCATGCACGGAGCAGTTGCGCGCCAGGCCCTCCAGGCGGCGGGCCACATGCAGAATGTCGGCGACGCGCGGGTCTTTGCGCGCCAGTTCCGCGAAGCCCGGCTCGCTCTTCATGGAGTCGTCGAGCGAAATGTTCAAGACGTTGGGTACCAGCTTGGTGATGCGCTCGACGTCCGGGTAGCTCATGTCCAGCGCCCGGCCAACGTCCTTGATGGCGGCGCGCGTGGCCAGCGTGTTGAAGGTGATAATTTGCGCCACCTGCTCGCGGCCGTATTTCTCGGTGACGTATTGAATGACCTCGCCGCGCCGGTTCATGCAGAAGTCGATATCGATATCCGGCAGGCTGATGCGCTCTGGATTCAGGAAGCGCTCGAACAGCAGGCCGTATTGCAGCGGATCGATATCCGTGATGCCCATGGCGTAGCCGACCAGGCTGCCGGCCGCGGAGCCACGCCCTGGTCCCACAGGAATGGATTTCGATTTCGCCAGGCGGATGAAATCCCAGACGATCAGGAAGTAGCCGGAGAAGCGCATCTTCTGGATCATCTTGATCTCCATGTCCAGGCGCTCCATGTACTCCGGCAAGTCGTGCTTCAGGCGGCCGGCGGCGCGCAATGCTTCGAGGCGCGTGCTGCGCTGCTCGAAGCCCTGGCGCGCCGCGTATTCGAAATAAGTGTCAGTCGAGTGTTCGGCCGGAACTTCGAATTTCGGGAAGGGCTCCTTGATCTTCTCCAGGTGAACCTGGCAGCGCTGCGCGATTTCCCAGGTACGGTCGAGCGCGTCTTCCATCTCGCCGAACAGTTGCATCATCTCGGCCCGCGATTTCAGATAAAAATCCGGCGTATTCCAGTGCATACGCGCCGGATCGCTCATGGTCTTGCCGGTCTGTATGCACATCAGGATTTCGTGGGCGCGGGCGTCGTCGCGGCGCAGGTAGTGCGCGTCATTGGTGGCCACCAACGGCAGACCAGTGTCGTGCGACAAACGGTGCATCGCCGGCACTACGCGCTTGTCCTGATCGAGGTGATGGTCCTGGACTTCCAGAAAGAAGTTACCTTTGCCGAACAGGTCGGCGTAAGTGTACGCCGTGCGGCGGGCTTCTTCGTAGCGCTCCGCCAGCAAAATTTCGGGAATGTCGCCGCGCAGGCAGGCGGACATGCCGATCAGCCCTTTGGCATGCCGCGCCAGCAGGTCCTTATCGATGCGGGGCTTGTAGTAGAAGCCTTCGAGGTAGGCGGTCGACACCAGCTTGATGAGGTTGCGATAGCCCTCCTGAGTTTCGCAAAGCAGGATCAGGTGATTGTAGCGATCGTTTTCCGAGCGTGTCTTGTGGCCCTGCTGCGACACATAGACCTCGCAGCCGATCACCGGGTGCACGCCTTTGGCTCTGGCGGTGTTGTAGAACTGCACGGCGCCGAAGAGATTGCCATGGTCGGTCATGGCGACCGCGGGCATCTTCTGCTCGACGACTATATCCATCAACTGCCCGATCTCGCAGGCCCCATCGAGCAGGGAGTAATCGGTATGGCAGTGCAGATGGACGAACGGACTTTCCGGCATGGCGTTCCTTCGCTCGGGTCTCTGGGGGAGGAGATTCCATTGTAACGCCTGCGTGCTATGCTCGTGCTGACATGGCGCAGTCGCGAGTGAAAGCGGCGCCCCGGCGGCGGATGCTTCTGTTCTGGGGCGTGCTGACAGCGCTGGTGATTATCTGCGCTTACGTCGTCGCATTGGCGCTGGCGGCGGGCTGCGCGTATATCGGCTATGCGCTGCTGGGCTCCGGCTCTGTCGGCGTTGGCTTGTTGATTCTGGCGGTCGGGGCCATAACCTGCGCGGCCGCCATCCTCTGGTCGCTGGCCCCGCGACCCGACAAATTTACGCCGCCGGGACCGGTGTTGAACGCAGCCTCCCAGCCGCGCCTGTTTTCCGAGATTTCGACGATTGCCGCCGAATTTGAAGAGCCCATGCCGGCGGCCGTCTATCTCATGCTCGACACCAACGCCTGGGTCGCCCAGCGCGGCGGCATGCTGGGCTGGGGCAGCCGTCGCGTGATGGCCCTGGGCCTGCCCGTGCTTGCGGTTCTGACCATCTCGGAATTCCGCGCGGTGCTCGCCCACGAGTTCGCACACTATTACGGAGGCGACACCGGCGTGGGACCGTGGATCGCCAAAGCCCGTGACGCGCTCGGCCGCAGCTTACAGAATTTGTCTTCCAACTCCGGCTTTCTCGGTATCATGTCGCGCTGGGCCTATATCGCGATCCTGCGCCTGATCATTGTCACCATTTTCGGACTTTACTGGAAGCTGTTCCTCCGGCTGACCTTGATGGTGTCCCGCCAATGGGAGTACCGGGCGGACGAACTGGCCTGTGCGGTTGCGGGCGCACAACCGCTGGTCAGCGGGCTGCGCAAGATTGCCGGCATCAGTCTGGCATGGCCCGCGTTCTGGGGTTCGGAGTTAGTGCCGTCCCTGCAGGCCGGCTTTCGTCCTCCTGTAGCCGATGGGTTCGCGCGCTTCCTGTTGGCTCCGGCGATTGCGCAGCAGGTTACAGCCAATGCCGCGGCGATTTTCCAGAGCGAGAAACCACACATCTTCTCCAGTCATCCGACGCTGCAGCAGAGAACTGAGCGCGCGTTGTCGCATCGTTTTAATTCTGCCTCGAGCGTCGACGCGCCCGCCATCACATTGTTCGACGGAGCAGCCGATCTGGAATTGTCCGCTTTACAGACGCTGTTCCCAAAGGCAAAGCTCGCGGATCTCCGTTCGATCGAGTGGCAAAGCATAGGTCCGACGATCTACCTGCCCTCGTGGAGAAAGTTCGCCAATGAATACCGCGAGCTCCTGGCGCCCTACCGGGTAGGCGACATTCCGGACGCGCTCGCCAATCTGGGGAATTTCACCGCAAAGGTCCGGGATCCCAAGGGCACGCTTCTGACGCGTGAGCAGCGCGCGCAGCGGTGCGTCGCTCTTCTGTGGATGGCTTTTGCGCTGGCCCTGCTGCGCGACGGCTGGAGCCTGGAGACGCAGCCTGGCGATTTCCATCTGGTCCGGGGCGAAAGGAAGCTGGCGCCAAATGACCTTGTTGTTCGACTCAAACAGGGTCTCCTGCCGGAAGCCGAGTACCGCGAGCTTGTCCAGACATTGGGCATCGCGGCGCTGCCTCTTGCGCCGGCCGAGCAGAATACGCCAGAACCCTAATCCAATATTCATCCGGCTTTCATCGAAATGAAACTTTCGCCGAATAAACTTGTGCAATCAAGCACAGGAAAGAGGAGAAGGAGAAGAACGATGCGCACACGTTTGTTTGCCGAGTTGTTGACCATTTGTTCGTTAGCCGGTCCGGCCGTAGGGAACGCCCAGACCACGGCGCCTGGCGCCGGCCCGGTTACGCCCATTGAGCACCTCGTAGTTATTTTTCAGGAGAACATTTCGTTCGACCACTATTTCGGGACCTATCCCTATGCGCTGAACACGGAGGGGGAACCGGCGTTTACGCCGCTGCCAGGCACGCCCAGCGTCAACGGATTGACCGCCTCGCTGATGACCAACAATCCCAACGCCTACAATGCGGGCAATGGAACGGGCATGATGAATCCGTTCCGTCTGGATCGCTCGCAAGTGTCCACCGCCGATCAGGACCACGACTACACGCCGGAGCAGATGGCCTTTCATGCCGGGCTGATGGATGCATTTCCGATGTCGACCGGCACGGCGGGACCTCCGCCTTCGGGCTCACTGGGTAGCACCACCGGACTGGTGATGGGCTATTACGACGGGAACACGGTTACGGCGCTGTGGAACTACGCGCAGCGCTATGCCATGAGCGATAACTCCTACGGCACAACCTTCGGCCCGTCTACTGTCGGCGCGGTCAATCTTATCTCGGGCCAAAACAACGGAGTGCTCGCCACATTGAACGGCACAGGCTCGCTGATCGATGGCGGCAACGGATCTATGACCAATATCGGCGACGCGGACCCCATTGGCGATGTCTGCTCGTCGTCGAGCGGGTCTCAATTCAGCCTGAGCGGCCAGAATATCGGCAATCTCCTGAGCGCCGCCGGAGTTTCCTGGGGCTTCTTCGAGGGCGGCTTCAATCTGACCGTGACGAATCCGAACGGATCTACGGGATGCAGCCGCACGACTACGTCGCTCTATACAGACACCAAAAAGGCCGACTACATTCCCCACCATCAGCCGTTCCAATATTACAAATCAACCGCCAATCCCACGCACACGCGGCCGACTTCCGTAGCCACCATTGGCCAAGCGGGAGACGCCGGCAACCATCAGTACGATATCAACGACTTTTTCGCCGCCGTCTCAGCGGGCAATTTTCCGGCGGTCAGTTACTTGAAAGCTCCCGGTTTCCAGGATGGCCACGCCGGCTATTCGGATCCACTCGATGAACAGCAGTTCCTGGTGACGACCATCAACTTCCTGCAGAACCAGAAGGCCTGGCCCACGACAGCCGTGATCATCGCCTATGACGACTCGGATGGGTGGTACGATCATCAGATGTCACCGCTGGTGAACCAGTCGACTACCAGTGCCGATATGCTGACGGGCACGGGCGCCTGCGGAAACGGGAACACCGCGCTGGCGGGCATTGGCACCAGCAACCCGCACGCGCAGGGACGCTGCGGCTACGGCCCGCGCCTGCCGCTGATGGTGATTTCGCCGTGGGCCAAGATCAACTACGTCGATCACACCATCACGGATCAGACCTCCATTCTTCGGTTCATCGAAGACAACTGGCTGAACGGCCAGCGCATCGGTCAGGGTTCCTTCGACACTATCGCAAATCCTTTGGATAATATGTTTGATTTCACGACTTCCAATAGCACGCCCTATATTCTGGATGTGTTCGGCGGGTTTGTGGTCAGCGGATCGGTCAGCACGCAAGCGGTCAGTGCCCAGCGAGTGCTCAAGCCGAAACGGTAAGCCGGTATGGGCAGACGTTGATCACCAGACGCGAGCTCGTGCAGTGCGCGGGATTGGCGCTGGCGTCGGCGCAACGAGTTTTGACCGGTCTGGATCCTTTGGCGAAATTTGTCGACCGGCTTCCGATTCCGGATGTCGCCAAGAGCACTGAAGTCCGGCCTGTTCCGGCCAATCCCGCCACCAGAGTTCCTTACTTTCGCATCGTCATGCGGCAGGTCGCGACGAAGGTCCATCGCGACTTGCCGCCGACTCGCATATGGGGCTATAACTCCGTCTGGCCGGGTCCGACATTCGAGACACGCAGCGGCCAGGGGTTACTTATCGAGTGGGTAAACGACTTACCCGGCCGGCATTTTCTTACTATCGACCACCGTCTGCATGGAGCCGAACCTGACAAGCCCGGCGGGCGCGCTGTCACTCACTTGCATGGAGCCAAGGCGCCACCAGAGAGCGATGGGTATCCGGAAGCCTGGTACCCGCCCGGCAAATCCGCGCTGTACTACTATCCGAACAATCAGGAAGCCGCCATGCTGTGGTATCACGATCACACCATGGGTATCAACCGGCTGAATGTGTACGCCGGCTTGTTCGGGGCGTTCTTCATACGGGACCAATTCGAAGATGCGCTGCAGCTTCCCAGCGGCCAATTTGAAGTACCGTTGATCATCTGTGACCGGGAGCTGACGCCTGACGGCCAGCTCGACTATCCAGTGTCCGGCAAGAGAGAAGCGCCCTGGGTTCCGGACGTCGCCGGCAGCCTGATGCTGGTCAATGGCAGACTGTTTCCTTACCTCGATGTCGCGCCGCGAAAATACCGGTTCCGCGTGCTCAACGCGTCGAATGGGCGGTTCCTGCATCTGTCGCTTTCGAACGGCCAAAGCTTCCATCAAATCGGCACGGATCAGGGACTGCTTCCCGCCCCCGTTTCTCTGTCGATTGTCACGCTGGCTCCAGGCGAGCGTGCCGACCTGGTGATCGACTTCAAGGGCCGGAACGGCGAGGCCATAGTGGTCAATAATGACTCACTTATAGTCATGCAGCTACGCGTCGCGCAAGCCAATGCCGCCGATGAAAGCCGGCTCCCCGAGTTACTGCGGCCGGTTTCCAAAATCCCGGAACAGGCCGCCGTAAAGAACCGGCTGCTCACTCTCGCCGAAGTTCCGAACATGGTGAACGATCCAGTGATGATGCTGTTGAATAACTCTCACTGGAGCATGCCTGTCACTGAAAAGCCGGTTCTCGATACCGTCGAGATTTGGACGTTAATCAACTTGAGCGACGACTCTCATCCGATCCACCTGCACATGGTACGCTTCCAGATTCTGGACCGCCGGCGATTCGACGCTTTCACTTATCTGAATTCGGGCGAGCTGCGCTATACCGGACCAGTCACGCCTCCCGAGGCATTCGAAGCGGGATGGAAGGACACCGTGCGCGCTGATCCGAAGATGGTCACACGCATTATTGTTCGTTTCGAGGGCTTCCCGGGGCGTTATGTGTGGCACTGCCACGTGCTCGAGCACGAGGACAATGAGATGATGCGGCCGTATGATGTGATTGCCGCGCGTCTCAGCTAAGTTGCTTCTTGATGGGCAGATCTCGAATGCGCTTTCCGGTCGCGGCGAAGACTGCGTTGCAAATCGCCGGGGCGATGGGCGGCACGCCGGGCTCACCCACGCCCGCTGGAGCAGCCTCGCTATTGACTATGTGCACGTGCGTTTCGAAGGGCGCCTGATTCATCCGCGCCACCGGATAACCGTCGAAATTCGACTGCTGTATGCGGCCGCCGGCGGCGGTTATCTCACTCATCAGCGCGATACTCGTCCCGAACACCGCGGCGCCTTCAAACTGGGCTTTGACTCGGTCCGGATTGATAATCCGTCCAGCGTCTAAGGCGATGTCCACCCTTGGAATCCGGATCTCACTGCCATGCACTTCTATCTCGACGACAGCCGCCACGTAAGTCAGAAAACTGCGATGCGCCGCAATGCCCAGCGCTCGTCCGCCGGTTGCCTTCTGGTTCGCCCAGCCGGACTTCTGCGCCGCCACCTCGATGACATTCCGCAACCGTGCCGTATCGAATGGATACTTGGGATTGTTGGGGCCGGCCTGCTTGAATCCCTCTTTTCCAAAATCGATGATGCGGGGCTGACCTATTAGTTCGAGCAGGTATTCCACGCGATCGCGTCCGGCCGCCGCGGCCAGTTCGTCAGTGAAGGTTTGCACGCCGAACGCATGATAGATATTCGACACCGAGCGCAGCCATCCGATGCGAACATGGGCCTTCGCCGGTCCATTCTCGACGCGCAGATGCGGGATCGGATAGGGTATATCGGTCCATCCCATGCTGAGTTGAAACCCGCCGTACTGCTCCTCGGGATTCATCTGCATGGCGATCGGCGGGAAGGCGCTGCGCTGCAGCCAGGCGGTCGGATGACCTTTCTCGTCCACCGCGGCCTTCATGTACAGTGCGGCCGGAGAATGGAAGTAATCGAAGCGCACATCGTCTTCGCGGCTCCAGACGATCTTGACCGGCTTGCCCACTTGCTTTGAAAGCAGTGCGGCTTCCGCAACATAGTCCGGCTTCGACTTACGTCCGAATCCGCCGCCGAGCAATGTCACATGGCAAAGCACGTCGTCCTTGCCGATGCCCAGCGCCTTTGCCACCGTATCCTGCACGGCTTGCGGATTCTGTGTGGCTGCCCATGTCACTACTTTGCCGTCTTTGAATTCGGCTACCGCGGCGAGTGGCTCCATGGCGGCATGCGCCAGCATCGGCGTGTAATAGGAGGCCTCGAGTATCTTGCCTCCTTTGGCGAACTCCGCGTCTACGTTGCCAGTCTCGCGCGCCACACGGCCGGGCTTGCTTACCGCGTCGAGGAGAGTCTTCTTATAGACGGCTGAGTCGTAGTCCGAGTTGTCACTGGCGTTCCATTCGACCTTCAACTTCTTACGCCCCTGGAGCGCCGCCCAACTGTTATCGGCGATCACCGCCGCGCCTCCCAGAGGCTTGAAACCATAGGGGGGCTTTGCCAGATCCAGCATGACAACCTGCTGCACGCCCTTCACTTGTTTGGCTTCCGCATCGTCGCAGGTCTTTAGAGTGCTTCCCATGACCGGGGGCCGCTCGATGGCCGCGTAAACCATCCCGGGCATGCGCGCGTCGATACCGAAAATACCTTTGCCTGTTACCAGGGCGTTCAAGTCGACGATCGGAACGTCTTTGCCGATGTAGCGGAACTGATCGGGCGTCTTGAGCCGCACGGCGTTCTGCTGCGGGGCGGTCGCCGCCGAAGCTGATGAGACCAGATCGCCATACGCGAGTTTGCGGCCGGTTTTCGCGTGAACGACAAAATGGTGCTGCCCGCGGCATTCTTCCTGAGGCACGCCCCATTTCGAAGCCGCGGCATTTTCGAGCACGGTGCGAGCCGCCGCGCCCGCGGCCCGTAGAGCATCGTAGAAATCGCGCACGGAACACGAGCCGTCGGTGTTCTGCGAACCGTACTTCGCATCGCCCGGCGCCTGGACTACCTGGACGCGAGCCCAATCCGCTTCCAACTCGTCCGCCACAATCATGGGCAGTCCGGTTCGGCAGCCAGTGCCCATCTCAGAGCGATGGGCCACGATCTTCACCGTGCCGTCCGGCTCTATGCCCAGATAAACGCTTGGCTGCCAGATGGTCGTATCTCCGGATGTTGCGGAATCAGCTTCGAGGTTCGGAATCAGCGGCGCGGTTATAACCAGAGCTCCCGCCGAGAAAATCCGGCCAAGGAAGCCGCGACGAGAGACACTGTTAACGGCCCCGGTCATGCTTGCACCCCCGCGGCCATCTTGATTGCCTGGCGGATGCGCTGATAGGTCCCGCAGCGGCAGATGTTGCCCTGCATCTGAGTGTCGATATCTCGATCGGTGGGCTTGGGGTTAGTCTTCAGCATCGCCGCAGCTTGCATGATCTGGCCGCTTTGACAATATCCACATTGCGGGACGTTGCATTGCTTCCAGGCAGTTTGCAGCGGATGCTCGCCGTGCGGAGCCAGCCCCTCGATGGTTGTGATGGCCTTGCCCGCCGCGGCTCTCATGGGCGTAAGGCAGCTGCGGGCAGCCTGCCCATTCACGTGTACCGTACATGCGCCGCACAGGCCCAGGCCGCATCCGAACTTTGTTCCAGTCAGTTCCAGTTCGTCGCGCAGGTACCAGAGCAGCGGCATTTCGGGCTCGCCGTCGAACCGTTTCGCTTTGCCGTTTACTGTCAGTTGGATCATGGCAGTCCTTGCTGCCAGTGTACACCCGGAATCGACCCGTTCTTGATTTAAGGATTACATGACGCTCGTCCGCAATATGCTGGACCTTTGCGCAAGTGGTTGAAAGCGGAAGTCAAAACATATTTCATCGGGACGTGATCGCCGAAAAGTCGCACCCCGGAATCGCTATTCGTAGTGCAGCGCCACCATGGGATCCACGCGCGTCGCACGCCGCGCCGGAATCAGGCACGCTGCCAACGCGACCACGCCCAACAGGATTACCGCCAACGCGAAGGTGGCCGGGTCGAACGGCTTCACTTCGTAAAGCAGGCTGATCAGGAGCCGCGACCCCGCCAGCGCTCCCGCGAGCCCGAGAGCCAGACCGGCCAGGATGGGCCGCAATGCGTGCGCGAGCATCAGCCCGAGGATGTTTTGCTGCTGCGCTCCGAGCGCCAGGCGCAGGCCGATCTCGGGCGTGCGCTCGGCTACCGCATACGACACCACGCCATAGACTCCCACCACCGACAAGATGACCGCCACGCCGGCGAAGAGCAGCAGGAGCAAAGCTTGGAAAAGGCGTTGCGCGACGGACGCGGACACCACTTCTTCGAGGGTGTCAACTCGAGTCACTGGCTGGTCCTTATCGATCGACCAAACCTGCCGCTGGACTTCGCGTACGATGCTGCGCGGCGCGCCCGCCGTGCGGATGGCGAGATCGCCGACGTGTACCGGATAGAGGCCGGTCTGTGCGGCGGGGAAAAAGATTTGGGGTCCTACTTTTTCGGTCTGGCCCTCGATATGCACCTCGCCGACCACGCCGACGATGGTTTCCCACTGCGACGCCCCTATCCGCCGGATGCGATGCCCGACCGCATCACCGTTGGGGAACAGCTTCCGTGTCAGCACCTGATTGACGATGGCAGCCGGCGGCGCTCCCTCCTTATCGGCGGGGGTGAAGGCGCGGCCCTTCAAAATCGGGATTCCCAGTGTCTCGAAATAGCGGGGGCTGGCCACCTCAAAATCGGCATCGTGTATTCCCGGCTCCGAGCCAGGCCCTTCGGGGGTTTCGTAAGCGCTGCCCCAGCCGCCGCGCATGGGAAATCGGAACGAATAGGCGACCGATTGCACGCCAGGCATCCGGCTGACGCGCTGGTCGAGTTCCTGGAAGAAGGTCAGGCGGCGCACCGCATCCGGATAGCGCACATCCGGCAGATTGACGAGCATCACCAGCACCCGATCCGGCTGAAAACCAAGATCCACGCCAGTGACGCGCACGAAGCTCTTCCATAAGAGCGCGCCGCCAGCCAGCAGCATCAGGGCGAACGCCACTTCGGCGGCCATCAATGCTCTGCGCCAGCGGAGAACGGCGGAGCCTCCGGTACTGCGCTCGCCGGCCTTCAGCGCCAGGTTCGGTCGTATGCCGGATACCTGCCAGGCCGGAATCATCCCGAACAGGAAAACTGTGATGGAGGCGAGCATCGTGGTGAAGCCCAAGACGCGCCAGTTCAGCACCGCGGTATCGAGGCGCGGAATATCTTTCGGGGCGATCGAGACCAGCAGGTCGCGCGTCCAGGCTCCGAGCACCAGCCCCAAGCCGCAGCCGAGCGCGGCGAGCATGGCGCTCTCGGTGAGCAATTCGCGGACGATTCGCCAGCGGCCGGCGCCCATAGCCAGCCGGATAGCGATCTCGCGGCTGCGACCGGCCGAGCGCGCGAGCAGCAGATTGGCGACGTTCGCGCATGCGATCAGCAGCACCAGTCCGACCGCTCCGAGCAGCACCAGCATGGCCGTTCGGATGCGCCGGACCATGTCCGCTCCGAGCGGCGCAATGCCCAGGCCGATCTTGCCGTTGGTCTTCGGATAGGCTTTCGCCAGGCGCGCCCCGATCGTGTCGATCTCGCTCTGCGCCTGCGCTAGCGAAACGCCGGGCTTGAGTCTGGCAATGGCGTGATCGTAATGCTCGCCACGATTGTTCAGGATTGCGGGAGGCCAGCAGTCCGGAATCACGAAGAGCATCGGCTGCCGCTCGCTGATCTCCTCGGGGGACTGGAAGCCGGCCGGCCAACCTGGAATCATCGGCCGGACCGCCCAGGCGTTGTTGCCACATCTCGTGGGTGATTACCACGACATGGCGCGCGCCGTAGCGGTCATCTTCGGCCATAAACCCGCGGCCCAGCGCCGGCTACACGCCGAGGACGTCCAGAAAGTTGTAACTCGCCTGAATGCCGAAGATGCGCTCGGGAGTGCCGGCGCCAGTCAGGTTCATGCCCGGCGTGCCCACGTGCGCGATGCCGGTGAATACGTGGTTCTGGTTGTAATCCGGCATATTGGCCGGCGCCACGCCGCCGCGCTGCTCGGGCTGGTTCACCTCATGCTCGAAGAACCTGACCAGGCGCTCCGGGTGCGGATAGGGCAGCGGGCGCAGCAGCACGGCGTCGATCACGCTGAAGATGGCGCTGTTCACCCCGATTCCCAAAGCCAGCGTGGCGACGGCAACGAGGGTGAATCCCGGCGTGCGCGCCAGGAGCCGCGCGGCATAGCGTAGTTGTGGCATTGCGATATTTTACTCCGTTACTTTGGCGGTGACCACCAAGATGAGGGCCTGGTCGGCGCCACCCATATTGGACTTTCCGACTACCACTTTCTGGCCTTCACGAACGGTGATTTCGGTATGGATTCCAGCGCCCGTGCCTCCGGGCATGTGCAGGTTAAGCGCCAGATTGTCCAGCCTGATTAGACGTCCCTTCGAATCTTCGGTCACGGTCGATGGATTGACGGTGAAATCGTACAGGGTCTTATCCGACCCGCCGATTACCCCGCTGGCGGTCGCTTTGTTGCCGGGTTGGGTCCGCAGCAGGATGGTATCGAGCATGCGGAAACTTTTGAACGACAATACGCCCTTGAGCTCGTTGGCAACGGGCTGTAACTCGACGGGGATGCCACCCGAGCCGTCGGGTTGCTGGGAGGCCAGCACCAGATAGACGATTAAATCGACATCCTTTGGCGCGGCTGCCGGTACATCGAGGCGCTTGATAGCGTCCTCTATAGCAGCCATTACGTCGTGCGGCGCGCTGACTGCCAACACGTGGAGATCCCGGTTGGCTTCTATGTGATAGCCGAAGACGCCCAGCACATTTGCCAGGTCTCTCGCGTCGGCGTACCTGGCTTGAAAGATACGCTTTTCAGTGGGCGGAGCGGGCGGGGCGGTTTCCGGCAGCGGGGGCGTTTGCGCGGCCAGCATGCCTGCCAATGCCAGGCCTGAGAGCATTAGTCGGATGGTTTTCATTTTCAGTCTCCTTGCGGTTTGGGATCCACGAGCCAATAAATAACGATGTTAGGGTCGTCGGTAACGAGCTGCACCAGCAGCGGTTCGCTGGGTTGCGGTTTTGCGCGATGATGCCGGCGTGCAACTGGGCGCTGCGCTTTGGCAACGGCCGGGGGTGCTTCTGCTACTTTCGGCGGCGCGTTTTCCACCCGCGCGAGCGGCGCTTGTTTTTCCATTCGCCATGGGAGCGTCAGGATCGCCGCCAGAAGCACGGCGGCCGCCAGGGCCCACGCCCAGTAGCCGTGAGCGGTGCCGGCTTGTTCCACAGGCAGCCGTGCCAGCACCCGCCGCCGGACATTCGCCGCCATGGCGTCCTCGATCGGCTCGTCTCCGAGCTCGCTCAGCAGCGTTTGGCCAGCACGTAAGTCGTCCAACAGCGCACGGCACTCAGCGCAGGCTTCGAGATGCGCTATGGCGCCCCCGAGCCGGTTGGCCGGCAAGTCGCTTCCGGCATATAACGCGATGTCGATTTTCCATCTCGCGCAGTTCATGATCGCCTCCTCAACAGGCGGCTGGTGAATTCGCGGACCTTCAGACGCGCGGTCGAGATCTGCGAGCGCACGGTCGCTTCCGAAGACCGGAGGATCGCCGCTACTTCCCGCGTCGATAGCCCTTCCACGTCGCGCAGCACCAGGGCGGCACGCTCCTTCTCGCCGAGGCGGCCGAGCGCGCGACGGACGAGTTCCTGTTGTTGCGCGTGCTCGACGGCGTGGTGCGCACCGGGCGAAACCGCCGGGACATCTTCCAGCGCGGCATCTTCCAACGCGACCGAATGGCCCCGTTTGCGGGCCATATCACGACAGACATTCACCGTCACTCGAAACAGCCAGGGCTCGCATCCGCGCGCATCGTCCAAATCCAGACGGTCCAGGTGTTTGTACAGACGCAGAAACACTTCCTGGGCGGCGTCCTGCGCATCCTGTTGGTTATTCAACAGACGCAGCGCCACGCGCAAGACACGGCGCTCGCTGCGGGCCATGATCCGCTCGAAGGCGGCCAGATCGTCCGACCTGTCCGACTGATACGCGGTCACGGGCAGCGCGATTCCTTGTGGCTCCATCTCTACAAGGGAATACTGCGCCGGAAGGTAAAACGTTGAGACTATTTTATTTGAATGACTGGATTTCGGCGATCTCTTCCGGGCTCAGCCGGAATTCCGCGGCTCCGATGACGCCCTCCACCTGCTTGGGCGACCGCATGCCGACGATCGCCGCGGTCACCGCGGGATGGCGCAGCGTCCAGGCGACGGCCACCTCGCCCGGAGTGCGGCCGTGACGCTTGCCGATGGTACGCAGCAACTCAGCCAATGCCAGATTGCGCGTGAGCCGCGGTTCCTGGAAGGGCGGGGTACGCTGCCGGAAATCGTCCGCGGGCATGGCGGCGACACGCTCGCGCGTCATGGCGCCCGACAGCAGGCCCGACTTCATGGGCGAGTATACGATCACACCGATATTGTTCGCCTGTGCGTACGGCAAAAGCGATTCCTCGATTTCAGGCGAGATGATCGAATAGGGCGGCTGGAGCGAGGCGATGGGCGCGATGGCTTGGGCGCGGCGTAGCTGGCCGGCATTGAAATTGGATACGCCGATCCAACGTACTTTGCCTTCTTTCTGAAGCTGCGCCATGGCGCCCCATCCTTCTTCAAGATCTTCATCGGGCTCCGGCCAGTGGATCTGGTAAAGGTCGATGGTATCCAGTTGGAGGCGGCGCAGGCTGGCTTCCAACTCGCGGCGGATGGAGTCCGCCTTGAGGCTCTTGCCGATTTCGCGGTTCTCGTTCCAAACCCGCGCACACTTTGTGAAGACGAAGGGCTTGTGGGAGCGGCCCCGCAGGGCGCGCGCCACCACTTCTTCGGAATGGCCCAGCCCATAGACTGCCGCTGTATCGATCCAGTTCAGGCCAGCGTCCAGAGCGGCGTGAATGGCGGCGATGGACTCGTCGTCGTCCTGCGGTCCCCAGGCGAAAGCCCAGCCCCCACCGCCCATGGCCCATGCGCCAATGCCGATTGGCGTGAGTTCGAGGTCGCTCGTGCCCAAACGTTTCGTTTGCATATGCAGTATTCTATGATGCTGCTTCGAGGTCAGATGACTCGGGTCAGTTTCGCGGCGCTGATGGCCTGCCCAAGGTGGCGCTGGGTATGTTCCGCAATGTGGGTGAGCAGTCCGATGACCGTAGTACGCAGCCGTTTGCGTCCGACCGCGCGAGGCTCGGCCAGAGTCGCCGGATCGATGCCGCGGATGACCTGCTCCGCGCGGCCGAGCGATCGGTCCAAGTCCGCCAACAGTTCGCCGAGACTGGCGCCCGGTTGCATCTCCGCCGCGAGCGCGGCCATCTGCGGTGCATCCAAGGCGCGCCCGTCGAGATAAGTGGTCAGGCGATCCACGCTGCCGGCGATGTGGCGGAGGTGAAATCCCAGCGGAGCGAGTCCATGCGGACGGGCCCAGACCTGTGCGGCGGTCAGTCCCGCGGTGTGCGCGGCCAGATCTTCGCGAGTTTGCTGAAATGCGTAAAGGGCGGGCGCGAGTAGGGGATGGACGTTTGGTAAGGGGCCGCGCAGCCAGGGTTCCGGCGGTTGGGCTGGAGTGGCGTTTCGGCGAGACATATTAACCGCGAAGTACGCTCACTGTATGCGGCCCTGTTTGTGCCCTGATCCGCTCGACTAATTTGTAAACCATCGTGGATGGATTCTCCCCCGGAGTGCCGCGGGAGTCGTGCCATTTTTCGAGGTCCTCCGCACGTCGCAGGGCGTCGGAGTATTTCGACCTCAGTATGTCATAGCTCAGTTCTTTCTCGTATCCGGGCATATGCTTTGCGCACAGACGCTGCACTTTGCCACGGTCAATATGTGCGTGCTGATCCTGAAAGTGCAACAGTGCCCACAGCTCGAAGCAGGGATTTGAGATGGCTAGTTCTACTCCGTTCGCTTTCGCCTGTTCCTGAGCCTCGGCGATCAGGAGATGGTCGTGCACATCGAAGGCACACCATATTTCGTCGTACCTCAAATTATCGTCTGCGCTTCTCTTCGCATCGCGGTTGGCTTGCTTCTTGAGCTCGACCGCTCGATCGACGATAGTTTTCGGCGTCGAGCGAGGCTCAATTTCCAGCACAATAAGGCTGCGCTCCGCGTGACGGACTGCCCGGCGTAGCATGGTTCCGTGACCGTGCCTTCGCAAACAATAAGAAAGCGGGGTCTTGGTTGGAAGCGAGGTCGGCGGCGGCGTAGGCTGTCACGCTTTCCCACCGTTGCCGCCTACCTTCTCGGTCAGATAATCCGGGTGAATAAATGGAATTGCTCCGTAACGTCCCTGGAGATATCCATTCTCCAGGTTCTCTTGTTGCCGTGGCTTAAAGTCAGTTAGCGGATACAAATGGCTACTGCCGGTTGAGTCCTTTTCGGTGAACCAAATCTGGTCACGTCTGAGATGGTCGCTGCGCAGTAGATTTGTATCGTGTGTGTTGAAGATCAGCTGAGCAGAGTGTGGATTACTGGTCGGGCTGTCAAAGAGACCCGTGATCTGAACCGCCATCAGTGGATGCAAGCTCGTGTCCAGCTCGTCTATCCAAAGTGTCCCTCCTTTCTTCAAGACATTCACTACGGGTCCGAGCAGCGCCAGGTAGACGAGCGTACCGTTTGATTCTTGTTCGATTTCAAATGGAACCGTTCGATTTCTGACGTGATGCAAGAAACGGATCACCTTACGCGGCTCCAACACTCTGTTCTCTATCTCAGCCCACGGCGTATCTTCGACACTCAGTTCAGCAATTCCAAGGTCAGCCTGTATCAGCAGTCGTGCAACGGTGGCCTTAACCATTTCCTCTTGGCAGAATTGCGCGGCATTCGCACTGTAAGTCACTCGCCCCGGCAGTTCAAGATGGCCAATCACGAATGACATCGACTGTGAGAACCAACTGTACACTGGTGACAGCGCCTCGTGGTTGTTTTGAGCTGCCGCCGAGAGGAAGAGGCTATTCTTCCTTACGAGCCCCTCGATGGTCTTATTCTCGCCCGGCATTTTCGCACCAAACGAAATCGGAGCGGCCTCGACTCGCTTGAACCAAAGCTGCCTCTTGCCCTTGGGATAAACATAAAGCCATTCCCGCAGGATGGCCTGTGAATTAGCGGCGAATCCGTACTGATACCGGATGCCGCCGAGGAGGAAGTCCACAGAGAACTCGGAGGGAAGCGCACGGTCGTCGCCAACAAACGGCTCCACCGGAACCGGCTGATCCGGCAGCCATTGGGAATGCGACAATTTCACCGCATTAGTCAGGAACTCGAACGCCCGGATGACGGCAGTCTTGCCCGACGCGTTTGCTCCATAGATCGCCGCACTCGGGAGCACCCGCTCAGTCAGACCAGGTGGGCTGAAGACGCCATCGCCAGCCCCCGCTGGCCTACTGGCTATCAGGGACAGTTCCTGTTCCGTCCGAAACGACCGGAAGTTCGAGAATCGAAACTTGAGTAGCATAAATGGCCTCTTTGGCCGATCCACCGCTATTCTGCGTACAATTCTCGCACGAACGCGCTGTGAAATCGGGCACGTATCCCAGCTTCCGTGCCCCCATGCTACACTCCACCTTATGCTGCCCGAGACGCGCGACCTGCCGGATGAGCCGCCGCCATTTCTGGGCGCCTGGGCGCGCGTTTACGCCGCCGTGGTCCTCTATCTCGCGCTGGTGATCGCCGCCTGCTACGGCTTCACTCGCATCTTTCAATGAGACTACTGGACTGGGTGGTTCTGGTCGGCTCGCTGACCTCCATCATCGCCTACGGCCTGTACCGGGGGCGCGGCAGCAATACCGTCAATCGCTACCTGTTGGGTGGGAGAAGCATGCCGTGGTACGCCATGGCCCTCTCCATCATGGCCACGCAGGCCAGCGCCATCACCTTCATCTCCACCACCGGCCAGTCGTACGTGGACGGCATGCGGTTCGTGCAGTTCTACTTCGGTCTGCCCCTCGCCATGGTAGTGCTCTGTGCTACCGCCGTTCCCATCTTTCATCGCGCCAAGGTCTACACCGCATACGAATATCTGGAGCACCGCTTCGACGCCAAGACGCGGGCGCTGGCGAGCCTCATTTTCCTGATGCAGCGGGGACTGTCGGTGGGGCTCACCTTCTATGCGCCGGCTATCGTGCTGTCCGTGATCTTCGGCTGGCCGGACCGCCTCACCACCCTGATCATCGGAGTCACTGTGGTCGTGTACACCGTCACGGGCGGCATACGCACCGTCACTTGGACGGACGTGCAGCAGATGCTGATCATCTTCTTCGGGCTGCTGGTCGCGCTGATCACCATCATCCGCATGCTGCCGCCCCAGGTTTCGCTGCTGGATGCCACGCGCCTGGCCGGCTCGGCAGGCAAGCTCAACGCAGTCACCTTCCACTTCGATTGGAACGATCGCTACAACCTGTGGAGCGGCCTCATAGGCGGAATGTTTCTGGCGCTTTCCTATTTTGGATGCGACCAGTCGCAGGTGCAGCGTTACCTGACCGGCAAATCCATCGCCCAGAGCAAGCTGAGCCTGCTGTTTACCGCGGTCGCCAAGATCCCCATGCAGTTCTTCATCCTGTTCCTCGGCGCCATGGTCTTCGTGTTCTACATCTTCGAGCCGCCGCCCCTGATTTTCCAGCGGATCGAATACGATCGCATACGATCGGGGGAAGCACGCGCGCGATACGAGCCCATTGCCGCGCGCTACCAGGACGCTTTCGCGCGGCGCAAGCAAGCGGCGCTGGACATCGTAGCGGCCCGGCATGGCGGCGATCGACGCGGCGAGGCGGATGCTCTGGGCCGCTACCGGCAGGCGTTGAAAGATGTGGACGGCGCGCGCAGCGAGGGCGCCGGTCTGGTGGCAGCCACTGGCGGAGAGAAGAGCTTCAAGGATACTAACTACATTTTCCTGTCGTTCGTCACTCGCTATCTTCCAGTCGGTATCGTGGGCCTGGTGATTGCCGTGATCCTGGCGGCGACCATGTCTTCCAGCTCCGGAGAGATCAACTCTCTCGCCACGGTTTCGGTAGTGGATATTTACAAGCGCCACATTTTTAAGGGCGCCAGCGACCGTCACTACCTGACCGCATCCCGCGTGGCAACCGCCTTCTGGGGCGCTTATGCCGTAGCTTTTGCGGGATTCGGAAAGAATCTGGGGTCGCTCATCGAAGCGGTGAATATCGTCGGGTCGCTCTTCTACGGATCGCTGTTAGGAGTGTTCACCTTGGCCTTCTTCTTCAAGCGAGTGACTGGAACGGGCGCGTTCTGCGGAATGCTGGCTGGGGAGGCCGCCATCTTCACCGCGTTTCTATTCACCGGAATTTCGTTCCTGTGGTACAACGTGATCGGCTGCGCGGTGGTGATCGCGACCGCCATGGCCGTCAGTTCTTTTTCCCCCACACCTTCCGCCACACCAGATACAGCACGATAAGGCCGCAGATCGCCAGGCCGGCAATTGCCGAGTGATGATGAATCCGCTCCGACACGGCCTGCCACCGGTCCCCTAAGAAATAACCGATTGACAGAAAGGTGCTGGCCCACAGCAACGCTCCCAGATAGGCGAACAGCGCGAAGATGCGCGGCTGCACGTATGAGACGCCCGCGGCGTATGCCGTCAGATGGCGGACGCCCGGAACGAAGTAGCCGAAGGTCAGGCTCCAGTGCCCCACACGCTCGAAGAAGCGATGGGCCTTGGCCAGGCGCTCCTCCGTAAGATGGATGTATTTGCCGAAGCGGTGGATCAGCGCCAGGCCGAAAGTGCGGCCCAGCGTATAACTCAGAGTGATGCCGCACATAGTGCCCAGCAGCACGGTGATAAAGGCGGGCGCCGCCTGCAGGTGATGCGAGAAGACCAGGTAGCCGGTGAAAGCCAGCAGGGTCTCATCAGGGACCGGCAAGCCCACGATGCCCAGCATCAGCAGGCAAAAGATAGCCGGATATCCATACCGCGAGATCCAATCGAGAACGTGCTGTTCCATGGGAGCGCACGCTACACCACCAGCGTGGCGACTTCCACTGACGAGCGGTTGCCTTCCACAACCACTATGCCGGAATCGGTCACATGGTGGTAACGGCGGTCGTGCTCCGGATCATAGCCGATGCAGGCGTCCGCGGGCACCCGCACGTTCTTATCGAGAATGGCGCGCCGCACCCGCGCGCGGCGTCCGATATCGCAGTTGTCCAGCAGCAGGCAGTCTTCCACCACCGCGCCGGCATGCACCTTGACTCCGCGGAACAGCACCGAATTGCGCACCGCGCCGCCCGAGAGAAGGCATCCCCCGGAGACGATCGAGTCGATGGCCTCGCCCCGCCGGTTCTGTTCATCGAAGGTGAATTTGGCGGGCGGCTCCGGATAGCTGGCGGTCCGCAGAGGCCAGTTGCGGTTGTAGAGATTCAGCGCCGGGGCCACCGAACGTAGATCCATGTTGGCATCGTAGTAGGCGTCGATGGTGCCGACGTCGCGCCAGTACGAGGCTCCATCCACGGCCTCGCCGGGAATGCGGTTGGTTTGGAAATCGTAGGCGAAGATCTCGGCATTGCCCGCCAGCTTGGGCAGAATGTCCCGGCCGAAATCGTGCGAGCTGCCCTCGTTCATGGCATCGTCGTGCAGCTCCCGCAGCAGGGTGCGCGTGGAGAAAATGTAGTTGCCCATGGACGCGTAGACCCGGTCCGGGTCGCCCGGAATGGTCGGAGCGTCCGCTATCTTTTCGTGAAACGCGATCACGCGCCCGTCCGGCGCCGTTTCGATCACGCCGAATTCGGTTGCGTACTTTTTCTCCACCGGGATGGCCGCCACGGTCACCGCCGCGTCCTTCTGCTCGTGGTACTCGATCATGCTGGTGATGTTCATGCGGTAAATATGGTCACCGCCGAAGATGGCCACCAGGTGCGGGTCGGCCTGCTCCACCAGGTTGATGTTCTGGTAGATGGCGTCCGCCGTCCCCTGGTACCAGGTCTCGCCCGCCGAGCGCATCTGGGCCGGAACCGGAATCACGAATTGCGTCTTCAGCAGGCCGCCGAACTGCCACCCTTCGCTCAGGTGCTGCAGCAGCGACTGGCTTTTGAATTGCGTCAGCACGTAGAGGGAATAGATCCCGGAATTGATGAAATTGCTCAGCACGAAGTCGATGATGCGATACTTGCCGCCGAAGGGCACGGCAGGCTTGGCCCGTTCCTTGGTCAACGGAAACAGCCGGGTCCCCTTCCCGCCCGCCAGCACGATTCCCAGTACGCGTAGTCGCATAGGTTTAAGCCATATCCTATCAAGAGCGGCGCTGCGCGCCAAGCCGCTATGCGCTTATCATAAGCCGTGGAGACTTGGGAGGACTAAATGAAACGTTTGCTTGGCCTGACGGCCGTGGTTTCGGCGCTGCTGACGATGCTGGCGATGTGGGGGCTGGGGTGGGCGGAGCTGCCCGCCACGGTGAAGCTGGAAAACGCACGCGTGAAGGTGACGGAGGTGGTTTCTGCTCCGGGAGGCGTACGGGAGCGAGGGGTCCGCGGGCACGACCAGGTGATTGTGTTTCTGGACGATTGCCGCTACCAGCGTACCGACCCGCAGACGGGCGACAAGACTATCCGGGAGCGCCAGTCCGGCGACGTCATCTGGCACGCTCAAGGCGAGGACGCGCCGCAACTGGTGAACGCGGGCTCGAAGCCCTACCGCACCCTGGTCATCGAGCTGAAATAAAGGACTGGAGATCAGTCATGTTCACCATCTTGAGGAGGCAGCCGTCTAAAGTAGCCTTGATGAATGCATGTATGATTGAAACTGGCCAGGATGGCAAGAGTGAGATTCCGGGACACCCCGGCGTCCGCTTGAAGGAGGAGTGACGCGATGCAACGTGTGGCAGGATTTTCGGCGATCCGATCGAGAAACGTGAGCGGCGCGCCAGGACTTGTGCTGGTGTTGGGGTATGTGGCCTTCATGACGGTGCCTGCACAGGCGCAGCCCGATACGATTTGCACCACCGCTGCGTACCCGGTTCCGACGGCAGACAGCCAGCCCCGCGGCATCACGGCGGGGCCAGATGGCGCGCTTTGGTTTACCGAGTTTCGCGGTAATAACATCGGACGCGTCACCGTCGATGGGTTGTTCGACGAGTACGCCGTGCCGACACCAAATAGCGAACCGTACGGGATCACAACTGGGCCCGACGGTGCGCTGTGGTTTACCGAATACCTGGGCAACAAAATCGGCCGTATTACGGTGGGCGGATCCATCACCGAATATCCAATCCCCACACCCGGCAGCGACTCACAGGCCATCACGACGGGTCCGGACGGCGCTTTGTGGTTTGTCGAAGCACAGGACGGCGGGAACGGCAAAATCGGGCGGGTTACAACGTCTGGTGTCCTCACCGAATATATCGTGCCGACCCCTTACAGCGAGCCCAGCGGAATAGCGGGGGGATCGGACGGGGCGCTTTGGTTCACCGAGTGGAGTGCGTCCAAAATCGGGCGCATCACTACTGTTGGAGGGATCACCGAGTATCCCCTGGCCTCGGGCAGCCAACCGCTATGGATAACGGCCGGCCCGGACGGCGCTCTTTGGTTTACACAACAGGCGGGCAACGAAATCGGGCGCATCACTACGGCTGGGGCAGTTACGGAGTATCCCGTACCGACTGCGCAAAGCTGGCCCTGGAACATCACGGCGGCTCGCGACCGGGCATTATGGTTTACGGAGCAGAACGCCAACAAGATTGCGTTCATTACCACGGGCGGCGCGATCAAGGAGTACGCCCTGCCGGCGTCCCTTAGGACGCCAGCCGGGATCACGCGAGGCCCAGGCGCCACTGGACTGTGGATAGCGGCCCTGAATGGCAACAGCATCGGAGGCACCCCGGCTTGCGGCCCTGGGGCGACCGCAGGTTTCACTGACCGGTAAGATTGTGTCGCAGCAGGTCATTGGTGGAGATGCAACTGGTAAAAACGCGGGCTCGAAGCCCTACCGCACCCTGGTGATCGAGCTGAAATAAGATAGGACTGGATATAACATGTTCACCATCCGGTTAGCCCTGTTGATGTTGCTCGCCACGCCGTTGTACCTGGCGGCCCAAGACAAGCCGGACCAAGCCAAGCCCGCGCCTGGCCAAAACACACTGACCGCGGCGCAGCAGCAGGCTCTCCAGCAGGCGCTGCAGGCGGCGGAGAGCGCCGGCCAGACCGAAGCGGCGGCGCTCGCCGCGAAGATCGCTGTCGTCGCCAAAAGCTTCGACCGCAATATTCTGTCAGACAAGCCGGATGCGGAGCTCGACGGCAAGTTATCGAGTCAGCTTGTCGCGGCGGTGGGCGAGGTGGTAACCGCGGCGCTGCATGCCAAGCTCAACGGCGTGCATGAGATCGTCAAGGTCCTGACTCCGGAGCAAAAGAAGATTCTGCTGGCTGAGTTGGACAAGCCGGATACTAACCCGGACTTGACGGAGCTGGTCGGCAGCGTACTGGGTGACAAGAAGAAATAGCTGGATCACTCGCGCATCAGGTACCGGGCGGCGGAGATGTAGTAGTTGCGCGCGATGGCGCTGATCTGCCGCTCGCCGAGTTCCGTCAGCGCCGTCGCCTTCAGTCGCTTTGCTTCGACGTTCCCGCCGTCGATCGCCAGCACGTAGTCGGTCAACTCGGCGGCCCACTGGAAGTCCTTGTTGACGATCGCGCGACGCGCCCTCGATAGCACCTGATCTCGTCCCCCGGCCAACTCGATGATTCTGGCCGCTCGGTCGTTCTCGGGTAGTGGGAAGAGATTGGCCGGGTTACCGTCGAACCAGCCAACGTAATCGGTGTAGATGGCGCGAACCGACCAGGCCACGGTGCCGTAGAACTCTTGCAGGTAAGGGCTCTCCGCCAGCGCTGGCGGAAGTTTGACGTGTTGCACCAGTTCGTCCGGCCGCTCGCCCTTCTTCATGCCCTCAACGGTCTGGTTGAGTATCGACTTGATGCCATCGCGATACGTGGTCAGCGCCGCGCGGACGTTAGCGCTCCCGATGATGGGACGCGTATGGCCCGGCGCCAGGTACTCCGCGCCAAGGTCGAGCATCTTGCTGAGGCTGGCCACCCACTGATCGACCGGACGCAGGCGCGCGCCCCGAATCGCGTACAGGTTCGGAAAGGCCTTATAGAAGTCATCACCCGGCAGCAACACGCGCTTGTCGGGCAGCCAGACCGCAATGTTCTCAGGCGTCTCTCCAGGCGTGTGGAGGAGTTGCAGCCGAACACCGGCGATCGTGACCTCCAACCGGTCCCCGCTGAATGTGCGCGTCGGTGGGAGATAGCCTGTCGGAGCCGGTCGTCGCCCGAACTGCATGCCGGTACCAGCGTTGATGAACAACGAATCCGGGAGGGACGAGCCGAACGGGTCGCCGCCGTCGCGGCCGCCTCGGCCCACGTCAGGGACGCGGTCGACGAAAAGCTGGTGACTGTAGATCTCGGGGTGGTCGTTCCCGGCGAAGACGGTCGCGCCGCCAGTGTGATCCGGGTGGGAATGTGTGTTGATGATCGCGCGTACCGGCGCGGCGGAGAGTTTCGCGAACTCGGCCTTAACGGCGCTCGCATCCGTCACGTCGCTGGTCGTGTCGACGATGATCGACCCGCCGTCGCCTTGGATCAGGATCGAGTTGGCGTCCGAGAAACCGACGGCCACGTAGACACCGTCAGTGACCTTGATCACGTCTTTCCGGAACTCATCCGAGTGTGCGCGTAGCTTCTCGCGTCCGGCAAATTCCTGCGCCGCCAACGTGCCGCCCGTTGCCAGCACGAGTAGAACGGCCAGCGCCTCGCATGCCTTTGTACGACCGATCATCCGCTGCATGAGAGCCTCCCGCCTTCAATGGTATCCGCCGGGAGGACCGCCGTGCCGTGCGGTCTGCCGCCATTTCCGGGCCACCACGATCACCGGGCCGGCGCGCACAGTGTCCATGCTTGATATGGCACTAAGTTGCTTGAGTGACTTATGACCTGCCAGGCCCAGGAAATCGCGACAATGAACGCATTCTAGCGCCGATGCCGATCAGTAGTCGCCGAGGGTGTAGCAACGGTCAGTCCGGGGCCCACCTGGCCGCGTAACGCGCGACCAGCGGAAGTCGCGGCACGCGCGCTAATGATCGCCTAGACCGGCAGTTCGACAGCAATTTCCCGAACCGTTGAGGTTGGGGACCAGTCGGCGTGTAATGATTCCCAGTAGAGGCCGATGGCTTCTTTGGCGCGGGCGGTCAAATCTTCTATGGACTTCCCCGTGACCAGAATAGTCGGGAGCTCGGCAACCCGCTCCTCTCACTCCGCCACAGCAAACAAATGTTTCGATCCACGAATAATCAACAAGTCGCCCGCCAACGCGGGAGTCGCCAGAACCGGCTCACCCATCGGATTCTTCGATAGCAATTCATATTGAGTGCCGGCCTTGACCACGAACACATCGCCATCTTCGCTGGTGATGTAGAGCTTACCTGCCGCGGAGACCGGCGAGGCCACGAACGAGCCGCCCTCCCCCACGCGCTGTTGATATACGCGAACGCCGGTCTTGGCCTCATATGCCGTCAGGATGCCGTTGTTGCTCACCGTGTAGAGATGCTCGCCATACACGATCGGCGAGGGCAGATACACGCCTCCACGCTGCTTGCTCCAGGCGATGGCATCGCTTGACTCCTTGCCATCTTTGAGTGTCAGGTCGCCGCTCGATCCTATCTTGATCGCATAGATTGGCTGGACTGGCGGATAGCCCGCAGTCACAAAGATCAGGCCCTCACTCGATACCGGTGTGGTACACACCACTTCGGAATTGGGGCCCAAGGTCCACAGTTGCTTGCCGGTATCCGCGTCGTAACCCCGAATGGCTTTGGGCGCGTTGGTAGCTACCTCGGTGTGATCTTTGCCCGGCACGATGGTGGGAGTGCCCCACGACGGAATCTCCGCGCGCGCGGTGCGCCACAACTCGCTCCCGTCTTTCAAATCGTACGCGGCGACGAAGGAATCCTTTTGCCGGTCACACTGCAGGATCACCATGTTCTTATAGATCACCGGCGAGCTGGCCGCTCCCCACTCGGAATCCGGATCGAAAAACCATCCCGCATTCTGCAGGCCAAGGTCTTTCTTCCACAGCAGCTTTCCGCCGATGGAATAGGCATACAGGCCCTCCGAGCCGAAGTACGCCACCACCACCTTTCCATCGGTCACCGGCGACGGCGAAGCCTGCGACGACTTCGGATGCCGTTTGGTCTTGGGTATGCCTTCGTGGGCGGTCTGTTGCCACAGGATCTTTCCGGTCTTCTTGTCGATGGCGAAGACCTTCCATTGATGTGACGAGCTGTCGTTGACCGGATCGGTATCGCCGTAGAGACCGGTTCGAAACGTCTGCTTCGGATCGCTCGAAATAGCCGTGGTGACGAATACCTGGTCACCCCACACGATAGGCGAGGAGTCGGCCAGGCCGGGGATTTCGACGCTCCAGACGATGTTGATGCCTTTGGTGGCATCCCACTTCACAGGGGGCTTGGCGCCGTCGCCGAGGCCGGAAGCCGATGGACCGCGGAACTGCGGCCAGTCCCCCGCCCACGCCCGGCAGGCAGCGATCAGGACCATAGCCGCTAAAGACAACGCGCTCGCACGCTTCATTGCGTCACCGCCTTCTTAAACTTGAGGTTCATTCCGCCCTGCTTCAAGGTGAAGCTCGCGGCCGAGTCGAACTCGACTTCAATATGGGCCGGCGCGAATTCGAACGCAGTCGTGCTCTTGGCCTTGAGCGCGAGTTCCGGCTGCCCGGTGGCCTGTATATACAGCTTGCCTTCCTTGACGAACACCTTGATATCCAGCGGAAACTGTTCTGTCTTGTAAGTGCCCGCATAGGAATCGAGTAGCTTCGCATCCACCTCGACAGGCGCCGCGGGTTCGTGCGCGCCGGCCTTCTTCAGTAACTCGACGATAGCTGTCTGCTTTTCACCAAGCGCCGCTTCATAGGCGCTATCCAACGCGGCCTGACCCGGCTTGCCTTTTTCGAGGACCAGTTGCACCAGATCGGCCTGTCCTGTCTCCGCCACGTCGGCCAGTTGCTTGTCGGCGTTGCCGCTGCCCTTGGCGATGATCATCTTCGCCACACTGTAATGCTTGCGCTGCAGCACGAACCCGAGCATGGACTCCTTATAGAAAGTGTCAGTCACGTCGGTATTAGCGCCCTTATCGAGCAGGAACTGGACCGCTTCATCGTGCCCGTTCATAGCCGCCAGATAGAGCGGCGTTTGTCCATACGGCGTTTTGGTCTCCAGCGCCGCGCCTTGTTCGATCAGCGCTTTGATGGTGACGAGATCCCCTTTGCGCGCCGCTGCGAGGAGATCCTCGTTGGCGTCCCACGCGGAGAGGACGAGCGCGGTCGCGAGTACAAGCCCGGCGATTCGATGCATACAGTCTCCCTTGGGGTAGTGTACGACAGTGGGGTTTACGGCGGCTATGCCGCGATGGCCGCACGGAGCCTCTTGATCTGAGTACGGTGGTCGAGCAGGTGTAAGCGCTGCAGCAGAGCGTACTCTTTCCAGCCCAAATCCAGCGGCCAGATCTGCGGGACGGTTCCGCCGTCGGCGAGTGTCCTGAGCACGACGAGAATTGTCCGCACGGACGGCGCGTCGCTGGAAGGCGGCGCCGCGGGAGCGGATACGAGCACTTCGATGAGCGCCTGGTTGGCTGAGTGAAGCCCTTCAACCAGATCCGCCCACGGCGCCCACTGACCCGCGCCGGAGCGGAGCGCTTCGTAAACCGGGGGAAGCGGCGGGCGACGCCCAACCAGTAAATGACGCAGCTCCTCGGCGGCGCGAACCTGGGTCTGGGCGATGTGATCGACTACTTCAGCGATGTTCCAGCGGCCTTCGATGGGACGAAGGCGGGCTTCGGACTCCTTCACCGCGGACACGGCGCTTTCCAGTTCCTGGGCTGCGGCGCGAATCCGTTCGCGAATCCCTGCCGTCGGGAGTTCGGCCGCGCGCGTGCGGAGATAATCGAGCATGCGGACAGCTTCGGGCGAGAGCGATTCCCCGTTTACGTCGAGAAGCTCCTGTTGTTTTTCCATGGCCGCTAGAATGAAAGAAGCATCATATCAGGATAGTCGATGAACGGACTCATCAGGCCGATCGGGATCTTCGATTCAGGGGTGGGCGGTCTGACCGTATTGAAGGCGCTGCGGCGCAAACTGCCGCTTCGCGATTTCGTCTACCTGGGCGACACGGCGCGTGTTCCCTACGGCCGTAAGCCGGCCGCCATGGTGGCGGAGTTCGCCTACGGCATCACGGAATTCCTGCGCGCGGCGGGCGTCGAGGGCGTAGTTGTCGCGTGCAATACCGCATCGTCGGCGGCGCTGCCGGAGTTGGGCGAGCACTTCGACTTCCCCATCTGGGGCGTGATCGAGCCGGGCGTAGAGGCGGCCCGGCGCATGACGCGAACGGGCCATGTCGGCGTGATCGGTACCAAGGGCACCATCGCTAGTGGCGCCTACCAGCGGCGCCTCGAACAGCGGGGCTTGACGGTCTGGGCGCGCGCCTGCCCCATGCTGGTGCATATCGTGGAGGAAGGGCTCGCCAATTCGCCGGAGTCCGAGCTGCTGTTGCATCATTACCTGGATGGGCGCGCCGATATTGACACGCTCATCCTCGGATGCACACACTATCCGCTGTTGCGCGATGCGATCGGGCGCGTGCTTGGCGATTCCGTGGTGCTGGTGGATAGCGCGGAAGCGCTTGCGCAAACGGTCAATGGGTCTATGGGCGCCGAACCCGTTTCCGGACGTCCGGGCCGCATCGTGCATTACGTTACGGGAGACCCGCTGGCGTTCGCCCACACTGCCGAGGTGATTGGCGAAGTGGAGGGCGAAGTGGTGCCGCTGGCGGTAACGGAGCTGATCGCATTGCAGTACTCGGCATAATAGCTGGAATTTCAGAGACGGAATTTCGAATCGCTCGCCGAAACGGAGCCGACGGGTTCGGAGGCGGGCAGTTGGTCCGGATCAGCGGCAGCAGCCGGCGGTTGGGGTATCGGCGCATCTGATTCATTCTGCTTGGGTTGCTGGTCAGGATGGCTCTGTTCGCTCAATTTTGATTCCGGCTCGGGCTGCTCGGTTTCTATGGGCGAATCGGGCGGCTCGGGCTGGGGCGGGCGGGGCTTCTGGAGGGCCTGAAGGTCGCGCAGCGCTTTGAAGTAGGCGCGCTCCCAACGGGTTTGTTGTTTCAAAACGTATTCGAGCGTGCGCATTCTAGATTCAGTGAGGCTGCCCTGATCGTAGATGTTGTACTCCATGTTGCAGGCGCGGGCGGCCTTCCACTGGGCGACCGCCATTTGCTCGAGCAAGTACTGCTCGGTGCGGCCCTGGGGATGCCATTCGGTTTCGAGGTCGGCGCAAAGCTGGTGGAACTCTTCGGCGTTTTCGTTGGGTAGCACGGCGGTGCGAGCGCACAGGCCATGGCGGAGGGCGTTGAGGCGCACGGCGGCCTTGCCCTCGGGAGTTCTGGGTCCGGTGGACTTTTGCGCGTTGCGACGATTGGCTTCAGTCTGTTTTATGGAGGTCATTTGGTTGTCCCATGCCAAGGGTATGCGCGCGGGGGTGGCGGGTTGGGGGGCTACGGTCTTGGTTTTGGGTGTAAGAGGTTTGTTTCGATGGCGGAAATAAAGTTGGCCGACGCGTGAATGATATAGGTTTCATCGGCTTGCGGCGCGCCAAAGATGGCCGTGCGCGAGACCGCTCGGGCCGCAAGCCGATGAAACCGTTCAGTGAACTAAACCGGAGTCCAGTGCGGATTCTTTATTGGG
>Ga0302325_10001324_pt1 | contig 63615 bp, 51 predicted proteins | sample Palsa_T0_2_FD_201948 | JGI IMG/M metagenome (GOLD analysis project Ga0302325, IMG submission 201948) | Peat permafrost microbial communities from Stordalen Mire near Abisko, Sweden - Palsa_T0_2 | ecosystem: Environmental > Terrestrial > Soil > Palsa > Peat permafrost | place: Sweden: Abisko...
AACACAACGGCGCGGCCGCGGTGCAGGAACAGCGAGCGGCTGGCTGCGCTTGGTTTCACCACGGCGCCATTCGGGCACAGATTGCCCTTCAGGACCCAGATTCCGGACACGGCATTGTCCGGTTCCGCCAGCGTTCGAATGACTTCGCGGTTGAAGCACTCCGCCGGCTGGATGCTCTCACCCACGGTCCGTCCCCAGACCGTGGGCGCGTCGACATGCAGCAAGGGGGCGAGTTCTTTCATCACGGCCGGCAGACCCCCGGCATAGTGCAGGTCCTCCATCAGGAACCGCCCGGAGGGCTGCAGATTGACCAGCAGCGGGACGTCCGCCGTGAGTCGGTCAAAGTCCTCGAGTTCGAGAGCTACGCCGACGCGGCCGGCGATCGCGAGCAGGTGCAGTACCGCGTTGGTGGACCCCCCGATCGCAGCCAGAACGCGGATGGCATTCTCGAACGCGGTGCGAGTGAGTAACTTCGACAACCGCAGATCATCACGCGCCATTTGAACGATCAGCCGCCCGCTTTCATGCGCGATTCGACGACGCTGTGCGTCGACCGCCGGGGCGGTCGCGTTGTAGGGCAGGGCGACGCCCATCGCTTCCATCAGGCACGCCATGGTAGAGGCGGTGCCCATGGTCATGCAGGTGCCGGGCGTGCGCGACATTCCGGATTCGGCAGCCAGGAAATCATCGAGCGACATCTCGCCGGCACGCACCGCCTCGCTGAACTTCCACACATCCGTGCCGGATCCAATATCGCAGCCCCGGAATTTTCCATTCAGCATTGGGCCGCTCGAGACGACGATCGTCGGCAGATCAACGCTGGCCGCGCCCATCACCTGTCCAGGCGTCGTCTTGTCGCAGCCGCCCAAAAGGACGACGGCATCGATCGGATTGCCGCGAATGGATTCTTCGACCTCCATTGCCAGCAGGTTGCGGAACAGCATGGCGGTGGGGCGCATCTGCGTTTCGCCCAACGACATGGCAGGGAATTCGAGCGGCAGCCCGCCAGCTTCCCACACGCCGCGTTTGACGCGTTCTGCGAGGTCACGCAGCCCCGCATTGCAGGGGGTGAGTTCGGACCAGGTATTGCAGATTCCGATCACCGGCCGGCCGTCGAATACATCCGGGGGCAGTCCCTGGCTCTTCATCCAGCTGCGGTGAATGAAGCCATCCTTGTTCCTGTGGCCGTAGCTTTGGCGGCTTCGCAGCGGTTTCTTTTCGGTCGTCATGGCGCTTGGATGTCCGTCAGGCCGCGAGAGTAAATATTATAATATAAATGCGATACAATCCATGGGGCGACTGCGGCGGGGCGCATAACGGCCACAGTGAAGCCACGGACCACCACCGATCGAGGCAGCCGTTCTCCTCAGCGCACATGAAAATCGACAGTGGCCATCTGCTGCTTGAGCATGGGGATACGCGGCTTACTCTGGATGCGGCGCACGGCGGCGCGATACGCGAGTTCGGCTGGCGCGATCGACCGATCTTTCGACCGACACCGCAAAGCGCCGGCGCCGACCCGTTCGAGCTGGGTTGTTTCCCCATGGTTCCCTACGCCAACCGCATTGCGCACGGCCGCTTCCGCTTTGATGCGCGCGCAGTGCAGTTGCGACAGAACCGTCGGCATGAGCCGCATCCGCTGCACGGGTACGGGTGGCTCGCGCCATGGACAGTAGTCGATGCCACTGCGTCAAGTGCGACGCTGGTGTTCGAAGGTGGCGGCGACGAGTGGCCATGGCGTTACCGAGCCGGGCAGCATCTGCAGTTGAGCCAGGATGCACTTGCGGTCAACTTATCAATCGAAAATCTTTCACCCTCGGCGATGCCCGTGATACTCGGGCTGCATCCCTACTTTTGCGATCCGGGGCTGGCGCGGCTTCAGGCCGCGGTGCCGCGCGTGTGGCTGACAGATAGCGCCTCGTTGCCGGTCGAGGAGGTTGCGACGCCGATCGATTGGTCGTTCGGTCGCGCCAGATCGATCGCCGCGGTGCCGCTCGATCAATGCTTCGTGGATTGGGACGGCCGCGCGCTATTGCTCTGGCCCGATTGCAGGCTCGGAATCCGGGCGACCAACTGCCGTTACCTGCACGTCTACGCGCCCCCGGGGCGCGATTTCTTTTGCGTTGAGCCGCAGAGCGCGGCGGCCGGGGCGCTCAACCGTGGTGCCGGCGAGGCGACGGTGCTAGCCCCGGGCGGGCGATTCGAAATCCGGGTGCACTTCGAAGTCGGAGTCGCCTAAAGTGTTTCTCGGCATCGACATCGGCACATCGAGCGTCAAGACGGTACTGGTCGATGAGCGCGAAACGCCCGTGGCACAGGCCTCGACGCCGCTCACGGTCGCGCGGCCGCAGCCGCTGTACGCCGAACAGGATGCGCAGGACTGGTGGCAGGCGACGGTGGCCGCGGTCCGCACGTTGCCCGCCGCGGCGCGCGCCGCGGTACGTGCCATCGGTCTGAGCGGACAGATGCACGGCGCGACGCTGCTGGACCAGTCCGGGAAAACACTGCGTCCGGCAATTCTCTGGAACGACGGCCGTTCCGCGGCCGAATGCATCGAATTGGAGCGGCGCGAGCCGCGCTCGCGCGCCATCACCGGCAACCTGATGATGCCGGGCTTTACGGCGCCGAAGCTGCTGTGGGTGGCCCACCACGAGCCGCAGATCTTTGCCCGCACCGCCCGAGTACTGCTGCCGAAGGACTACGTGCGGCTGAGATTGACCGGGCAGGCGGTCAGCGACATGTCCGATGCGGCCGGAACCGGCTGGCTGGACGTGGGCAGACGGGATTGGTCGGACGAGATGCTCGCGGCGACCGGCCTCAATCGCTCGCATATGCCGCGGCTGGTGGAAGGTAGCGCGCCTTCGGGCAGCTTGACACCGGAGGCGGCCGAACAGTTGCAATTGCCGCCGGTCATCGTCGCCGGGGGAGCCGGCGACAACGCCGCAAGTGCGGTAGGCATGGGCGTCATCGCGCCGGGTCAGGCGTTTCTTTCGCTGGGGACATCCGGCGTGTTGTTCGTCGTGACCGAGCGGTTTCGGCCAAATCCGGACAAGGCGGTGCACGCTTTTTGCCACTGCCTGCCCGGCCTATGGCATCAGATGTCCGTGATGCTGAGCGCCGCCAGCGCTCTGGACTGGGTGGCGCGATTGACGGGTGAATCCGACCTGCAACAGCTGGTGGCGGCGGCACAGGCCAGAGGTCTGTGCCCAGGGGCGCCTTACTTCCTGCCGTATCTGTCCGGCGAGCGCACCCCGTATAACGATCCGCACTGCCGTGGAGTATTCTTCGGTCTGAACTCACAGACCGCGCGCGCCGATCTTGCCCTGGCGGTGCTCGAGGGCGTGGCGCTGGCCTTTGCCGATGGCATGGACGTGCTGCTCGAGAACGGCGGCGTCGTTGGCGAGATCAGCGTCACGGGTGGCGGCGCGCGCTTCGCCTATTGGGGGACGCTGCTGGCGGCGGCCCTGAATCGCACGCTCACTTATCGCAAGGGGAGCGAGATCGGCGCCGCGATGGGAGCGGCGCGTCTGGCACGTCTGGCTCTGACCGGCGAGCCGCCGCAGGCTGTATGCGCGATGCCGGCGATGGTGCAGGTGATCCAACCGGACGCCGGGCTGGCGGCATTACTTGCCGAGCGTCGCGCCACCTTCATGCGGCTCTATCGGGATCTGAAAGATACTTTCGCGGGGTGTGCAAGATGAGTCTGTTTTCAGGGATCGAACCAGTGCGCTTCGAAGGAGCGGCTGGCGTGAACGAGTACGCCTATCGCGTATACGACCGGGACCGCGTGGTGCTCGACCGACGCATGGAGGACTGGCTCAAGGTGGCAGTGTGCTACTGGCATTCGTTCAACTGGCCCGGTACGGATATCTTCGGTGCCGGCACCTTGCCGCGCCCATGGCTGGGAATCCCGGTGACCCAGGCCATGGCGGATGAGAAGCTCGATGCCGCTTTTGATTTCTTCGCTCGTCTTGGGGTGCGCTATTTCACCTTTCACGATGTGGACGCGATGGCCTCGGCCGCCAGCGTGCGCGAGCACGAAAAGAACCTGCGGCGTATCGAGGCGGGCATGGCGGATAAAATGGCCGCCACGGGCGTCAGGCTGCTGTGGGGTACCGCCAACCTGTTCAGTCATCCGCGCTATGCCGGCGGCGCGGCCACCAGCCCGGATCCGCAGGTGTTTGCCTGGGCGGCGGCGCAAGTTCGTTGCTGCCTGGAGACCACCCAGCGGCTGGGCGGTGAGAACTACGTGCTATGGGGCGGACGTGAGGGTTATGACTCGCTGTTGAATACCGATCTGAGACGCGAGCTCGACCAGTACGGCCGCTTCCTGGCCATGGTCGTCGAGCACAAACACCGCATCGGCTTCAAGGGGACGATACTGATCGAACCCAAGCCGTTTGAACCCACCAAGCATCAATATGATCGCGACGCCGCGGCGGTGTTCGCCTTCCTGCAGCGCTACGGCCTGACCAAGGAAGTCAAAGTCAACATCGAGGTCAATCATGCGACCCTCGCCGGACTGGACTTCGAGCATGAGATCGCCGCTGCGCGCACCTACGGCATCTTCGGCTCGATCGACATGAATCGCGGCGATCCGCGCAATGGCTGGGACACCGACCAGTTTCCGAACAATGCACAGGAGCTGGTCCCGGCGCTGGTGCAACTGGTCGAGGACGATGGATTCGAGAGCGGCGGCTTCAACTTTGACGCCAAATTACGCCGCCAGTCGGTGGACCCCGCAGACCTGTATCTGGCTCACATCGGCGGCATAGATACCCTCGCGCGTGCACTGCTGGCGGCGGCCGATATCGTGCGCGAGGGCCAGCTGCAGCGCCTGCGCCAGGAGCGTTACCAGGCATGGAGCGGTGAGCTCGGACGTCGCATCGACAGCGGCGAGTTCAGCCTGGGTAGCCTGGCCGATCATGCGGCCGCTCAGGGCTTCGATCCCAAGCCGCACTCCGGCCGACAGGAACTTGCCGAGAGCATCATCGCCAGACATTGCAGGTACTGACGACGCGTGAGCGTGACGCTGCCGCGCGCCGGCCGCGCCCGCTCAGTGGACGGCGAAGATCTGATTCGGCCGCAGAAAGAACGGGGCGACGATGGTCGGCACGTTGGAGAGCGGCAGCACCTCTTCTGGCAAGTCGATGCCGAGCACATCCGTCATGAACGTACGACGCTTCTGGCAACGGGCGAAGCAGGCCGGATACAGCGCCCGCAGGCTTCGGCGCAGCTCCGCGTCGGCGAGCACAACGCCATCCTCCATCCGGGTGGAGAAGTAAGCCGGGGAGGACGGGATCACGTCCACCTGGATGGCCATGCCGGAACGCAGCGGAACATCCGACCCCGCGTAGATCGGGGAGCTCAGCCATTCATCGAGGTGAATCAGATGTCCCGGGTTCAGGAAAATGCGAAAGCGCTCGAAGGGCAGCTTCTCGGCGATGAGCGCGGCGAGTTTTCTTCCGGGCGTGCCGATGCTGAGCAGCTCGAACCATTCGGCCATGACCTCGAAATAGGGACCGGCGAAAGCCTTGACGTAGTCACGCGCAGCCGGTACCAGATCCTCAGCCGACCTGGCCACCCATCCGGCGCGGCAGCTGTTGCTGCCCCAGTAGGCGATGTTCGTCGCCAACGGCGATCCGAGCGCGATGTGGGCGCCGACCGGGCCCGACAGACCGAGATTCCGATTGGCCTCGGTCACTAGGGTCATGTGACAGGACAGCGGCTCACCGTTGTAGCCGCAAAGCGCGGCCAGCTCGTTGTCGGTCATGCCCGGCCGAAGGCCGAAGAGCATGCGTTTCATGCCCTCGGAGGCGAGCACACTCGTGTACTCGAAATAGGCGATATCCGATGGCGAGCATTGCGTGCGCAGCCCGTAGCCGGGATGCATCATGAGGGCGGTGGCGTTGACGACCGCCTCGCGACCCGCAAGATCGCGCAGTGTATCGACCAGGTAGGACGGAATATCGATGGCATGGGCGCCATCCGGGTGCTCGGAATCGTCGAAGTACTTCCAGCCTACGCAGCCCACCTTCGCAGCTTTGCCAATTCCTTCGCTGGCGAAGATATCCTGCATCTTACGGCTGGCATCACGCGGCTGGTTGAGAAGGGAGAACGGCTGGAAGCGCTCAATCCGGAGTTTCCCAGCGGTGTGGAGCGGGCTCACGCCCACGTAGCCCTCGCATTCGTTGCCAACGACGAGCAGGGGCTTGCCGTCTCGCGCGACGATAAGAATCGCCTCTTCATAGCGCGGATCGAAATTGGTGAGGTAAGTCAGGTTCGCGAAGTGCTCGCGATCGGCGTAGACGACGATGTGGCTGAGCCCTTCCGAGGCCATGGCCGATCGCAGCGCCTTGAGCCGTCCCTCCAACTCCGAGGCCTCGATGGCGGGCGGGCGCTCGGCTGGCGCAAATTCAGGCCACTCGACTTCAATCAGGCGATGCGTTTTGGTTGCAGCAGTCATGAGATGTACCTTCTGAAGTAACCCCGGTCAGGGTCGGCTATGGCACGAATCACCGGGGATGCGGCCGAGCGCGCTCCCCGGCGTCGCCGCCGTCAGGAAGAACTGGTCCTGGAGATTGCGGGCTCGCCGCACCTGGGGCGGCGAGCCCGCACAAATGTCCTCCCGGCCCGGTGCCGGAACCGGTAGCCGATCAGAATGAGTAGTTGGCGGTCAGGCCAAGGGTGCGTGGACGAAACGTGGTGTAACTGATCAGGTTCGAACTTCCGTTCGCCTGGTACTTGCTCAGCGCCGGCGTGTTGTTGAATATATTGTTCATAAAGAGCGACAGATCGAGTTTGTCGATCGTGTAGCCCGCGCGCGCGTTGTACAGGTGCGTCGCCGGATCCGGGACCGCCAGAGGATAGCCGTTTACCACGGTGTTCTGGGTGATGAACGGGCCGGGATTCTGGCTGGTGTAGTAGGTGACGAACTGAGCGTGGACTTTATTTCCATTGCTGAGCGGTATCTCGTAATGCAGCGTGGCATTCACGTTCCACGGCGCGTTGACTTGCGGCAGGATGCCCACCTTGTCGCCGGCGAGAACGATTGATTCCGTCGGCTGTCCCGGCACGTAACCGCTCTTGTTGTAGTAGGCATTGACGTAGCCGACGTTGGCATCGAACCCCAGTTGCGGCGTCAGGATGGTGCGCAGCTCGAGATCGAAACCGTCGCTGATCGCATTGCCAGCATTGGTCCCGTAGGCATACGGGCCGCAACCCTCGCTCACGTACTGCTGGATGTTTTTCCACTGGTTGTAGAACACGCTGGTGTTGACCTGCACGTGCTGGTTCAGCAATGTGTCCTTGGTGCCGAGCTCGAAGGCATGAACCGTGTCGGGGGCATAGTCGGGTGGAACCTGCGGGACACCATCGCATGGACCGGAGGTGTTGGGGATCGCCGCATTGCCGCCGCCGGGTCGATACCCCTCGCTGAACGAGGCGTACACCAGATTATCGTGATTGAGCTGGTAGGACAGGCCGAGACGCGGGGTCGACGGATTGGTCGAGGAATGGAACGGCGCATAGGGCGGCGCCAGGGTGATTCGAGTGATGGTCGTAGTGTCGGCGCCGTTCACGGTGACATGCGCCACGCGCTCACCGAGCGTCAGAGTGAGCTGCCTGGTGATATGGAAATCTGCCTGGGCAAACACGGCGGCCTGAGCGTCGATGAACAGTTCGTGCTGGTCCTGGATGACGTCACCGAAGAGTCCGGGAACCTGCGGCGGCTGACCATTCGAGTAGAACGGATAGGCATAGGGGTCGTAATTTTCCTGAAAATCCCGTTGCTGGCGATGCTCATAGTAGACTCCCGCCACCCAGCTCACCCAGGTATCGGTCGCCGCATTCGAAGCCAGTCGCGCCTCGAGGGTGTAGGCATTGACGGCAAGATTCGTGGGCGTGTACGCCACCTGCGACGCCATGCTCGGATAGCCCGTCCCCAGCGGATTGCCGCAGCCGGTAGCCCCGCCCGGAGGGGTCGTGAGACTGGGACAGACGAACGCGCTCTCGTCGAGGATCTCGGTGGCATTGCGGGCCAGGTACGAGGCATTGGCCGTCAGGTCCGCGAATGAGAAGTGGTCTTCCAGCTTGATCGATGGCAGGACCCATCGGTCGGTCCAGACCTCGGGCAGCAGCACACCATTGTTGAAGATGCCGTCCTGAGCGTCGGAGAAGGCTGCATAGAACCTTTGGGCGTCGTCCTGGTGCACTCTCTGGTAGTAAATGGCCGGCGTGATCAGCGCATCGCCCACTTTGAACGCGAGCGCGCCCTTGATGGCCTGCTTGTCGGTGGTATTCGCGTTGGGAGAGACCACGGTGCCGTAACCGGGGCCCGGAATCGGGTCGATGCGATTCACAAAGCCGCCGTCACTGCGGTCCCAGACGCTGAAGCGGTAACCGAGTTCATCCTGAATGATCGGGCCGCCGACCGCGACGCCATCCTCATAACTCAGCCGGCCGCCTTCGGTCTCGGCCAGTTCTGCGCGCGCCAGACCGCTGAACTGGGTCAGGCTGGGCTGGTTGGTGATGAAACGCACCGTGCCGGCCTCCGCGCCGGCTCCGAACAACGTGCCCTGCGGGCCGCGCTCGACCTCGACGCGATCCAGGTCGAAGACGACCGGATAGACGTTGCCTTGATTCGCCGTGCCTGAAAGCCGGCTCGAAATCACCGTGTCGTCGAGATACAGACCGACGGTCGGTGGGCCGGTGTTGGTGTTGAGGCCGCGGATCGAAATGGTGGTGAATGCCGAGCTGAAGCCGTTCGGCACTGCAAACTGCAGGCCGGGAACCAGTGCCGAGAGACCCTCGATGCCTTTGATGTCGCCCATGGCGAGCTGTTCTGCACCGAACGCCTCGATGCTGATCGGCACGCTCTCGACCGATTCCGCGCGCCGCGTCGCGGTGACGATGACTTCCTCCAGCGTGCCGGTGGGATTGGCGCCGGGCGTGGCCTGCGCCGCGCCCGACTCATCCGCCAGTGCAGCGGTTGAACCGAATATGGCTGCACAAGCAACCAGGACGCCGAGCAGGAGTGAGCGAGCCGAATATGTTTTTTCCCTAACCATGGTCGCACCGTTTCATTGTCTGTGTGGATGTTGCGTGGACGCTACGACTGTCGCCGCGGCTGAACGTTATTCCCTTAACCACCGGCACTAGCCTGCGCACGAAAGGCGCAGGTCTAGTCGGCGCCAGTGTAGCGGATTACACACGGGCCGCATTGTAGAAAACAGGTCGAAGTTTGTAGAAAACAGGTCGCCCCTGGATCGGGGCAGATGCACCAGAACGGGCCGGCCAGCCGGTGGCGTCGCCTCATTAGCGGGCCTCCTTGCGCACCTGCGCCGGTGTCTTGCCGATGCGAGCCCGAAATACCGCCCCCAGGTATTCCTGGTGTTTGAAGCCGGCCCGCTCGGCCACAGCGGCGAGGGAGATCTCGGTATTGGCGAGCAATTCGCGGGCATGACTGATCCTGACGTTCAGGATCTCCTGGTGCATCGAGCGATGCAGCAGACCTTGAAAACGGCGCTGCAGCACGCTGCGCGACAGGCCGACCTGGCGGGCGATGTCATCGATCCGCACGCCGGCGGGAGCTTGATCGCGAATCAGCCGCAGCGCCAGGGCGATACGCGGATCGGCGACCGCGAGCGCGTCCGAGGACAGTCGGGTGACGGTCTCCAGCGGCTGCAGCTGCAGTGCCTTCTTGGGCGGCGAGCCGCCGCGCAGCAACGCATCCAGCAGCGCCGCCGCCTGATAACCCACGTTGAGGTGGCCCGGTTCGACGCTCGATAGCGGCGGCAGACACACCTCGCACAGGGGTTCGTCATTGTCCACCCCAACGACCGCGAGTTCATTCGGTACCGACACACCGGCGCGGCGGCAGGCCTCGAGAAACTGGGAGCCGCGCTGGTCGCTGCAAATCAGCACGCCGGCGGGCTTTGGCAATGCCGCGATCCAACGGGCGATGTGATTTTCCGCGCGCTCCCACGAGCGCCGGCCTTTTGCATCACGCGGCAGGCGGTAAATCGGCACATTCGATTCGACGGCCGCCACGGCGGCACAAAATCCGGCGTAGCGCTGCTCGGACCAGTTCTCGCCTTCGATGCCGAAAAAACCAAATCGCCGAAAGCCGCGTTCCAGCAGATGCTCGGCGGCCATGCGCGCGATCGCGAGGTTATCGACATGGACCAGGGGAAAGGGCAGCGCGGGAACGACCCCGAGGACATCGACCACCGGAATGCCGCTAGCGGCGAGTTGCTGCGCAATGCGGCGGGTCTGAATGCGGGCGATGATGCCGTCACCGTTCCACCGCCGCAGCCACTGCGGGACGGATTCCTCCAGACCATGCGGCTCATGGTACAGCGCCCATGGGTCGTGCTCGCGCACGTAGCGAGCCACGCCGCGCAGAATATCCCGGCCCGACCCGAGCGAAGTCTCGATGATCAGCGCCACGTGCGGGCGGCGGCGCTCGTTCCTGCTCGTCAATTTATGACGCTTCACAGGTATCGCTTTAGCCATCGGCGGGAACGATCCGGTTATCGATGAGCATTGACCGATTCTCTGGTTATTGCGGCCGCATGATCCGCTACACTGGCGCGATCAGACTCGTCCCTTCCAGGCGCAGGATAGCGGTTATGCCGAGCGGTGCACAGTTCGTGATCACAGCCGTATCCGCGGCTCTGCCAGCGAGCGCCCGTGACCGCTGAGGCAGCCAGCACTGCTGCCGATCCGCAGCTGCGACGCAATGCTCTCGGACTTCCCGAGCTGGTGTTCCAGGGAGTGACGCACATTGCGCCGGCCGCCAACATCCTGTTCGCATTTCCGATCATCGCCCTCAAGGCGGGACCGGCCATGCCGCTCTCGTTCCTGCTGGCAACTATCGTCTGCCTGTTCATCGGCAACACCGTGTCACAGTTTTCCAAGTACATGCCCTCGAGCGGCGGTTATTACTCGTTCACGACCCGCGGGCTCGGCGCCCGCACTGGTTTCATGGCGACCTGGAGCTACCTGATCTACGATTTTCTCGGCCCCGCAGGTACCACGGGTTTCCTCGGATATCTGATCTCCGACATCCTGCGCACCCAGTTCGGCGTCAACATCGCATGGTGGCTGCTGGCGCTCGCGACATTCGCTGTCATCTGGATGCTCACCCGCCACGGCATCCGGCTGTCGATGCGGATCACCGCGCTGCTGGGCGGCCTGGAGCTGCTGATCATGCTGGCGCTCGCGGTCACGTTTCTGATCCACCCCGGGCCAGGTTCGAGCTACCTCGCACCGCTTAAGCCCTCCTCATCGCCGCAGTACTTCGAAGGCATCGTCGCGGGGATGGTGTTCTCCATTCTCTCGCTCAGCGGTTTCGAAGGCCCAGCCCCGCTCGCCCAGGAATCGCGCCGCGCAGGAAAATTTGTCGGCCAGGCGGTCATCCTCTCGCTGGTGGCCATCGGGATCTTCTACATCTTTACTTCCTATGCGAGCGCGATCGGCTGGGGTACGGGCAACATGGCCAGCTTCGCCGTTGATCCGAATCCCTACTACGCTCTCGGTCATGCGCTGTGGGGAGCCGGCTGGTGGTTCGTCGTTCTCGCCCTCATCAACAGTGCGATCGCCGTCGGTCTCGCCTGTACCAATTCCGCATCGCGGGTGTTGTACACGATGGGCCGGGCGGGCACGTTGCCGGCGCGTTTCGGCAAGGTCCATCCCATCCACCGTACCCCGACGTTCGCGATCGCATTCCAACAGGTATTCGGCATTGCGGCGGTGCTGCTCGTAGGAGTGCTGTTGCGGCCCGAATATATCTTCGGCTTTCTCGAGACCATATCCGCGCTGGCGGTCATCGTCCTCTATGCCATGGCGAATCTGGCCCTGACCTCCTATATGCGTCGCGTACACCGCGACCGATTCACTGTCTGGCAGCACGTCATCGTGCCGTGGGCCGCAACCCTGGCCCTGGTGCCGGTGTTGTTCGTTACTCTCTACCCGGTGCCGCCCTGGCCGTATAACATCGCGCCCTACCTGTTCCTCGCGGGACTGCTGTGCGGGTTTGCCTATATGCAGTGGCTCGAGGCGCGCGATCCGGGAGCGCTGCTGCGGGGTGCGACGATGCTCGTCGGCAGCCGCAGCACTGCGGAGGGCGACGTGGATTGGGACCGGCCGGCAGAGGCGGCGGATTGAGCCGCGGGAGGTCAGGTGGCTGCAGCCGCGATACTCGGTTATGACGACGCCCGCCGGGCGCTCGACGTAATCTCCCGCGAGCTCATGGCCCGCGGACTCGCTGCGGTCATTACCGTGGCCGATGACCACGGTGAGCTCATCGCCCTGATGCGCATGGATGGAGCCCCGTTGTCTTCCATCGTCATCGCGGTAAACAAGGCATGGACCGCGGCGCGCGAAAGAAAGCCGTCGTTCGAGGTCGGCCGCGCCGTGCGCCACCCCGAAACCGGCTTCGACATCGCCTACTACGGCGATCAACGCTTCGTCGGCTGGGGCGGTGGTGTACCCGTCGTGATCGGTGGCGTCGTCGTCGGCGCGGTAGCCGTCAGCGGCGCTCCGGAAGCGGTGGATGTCGAATTGGCGGCACTGGGAGCCGCGGCAATCGTCAAGGCTCGGGGCAAGTCGACTTAGTCGCACGCCTGGCTGCGGCAGGGCGATCGCTGCATGGAAGGGGCGGATCAATGCGGCGCCTGTGGCCCTTGCTCGGTGGTGCCGCACGGGCCGCCACCCATTGCGGCGGCAATCGACAGCAGCTGACCATTGAACCGGAACGGTGTCTTGTACCAGCCGCTCATTTCGGTGGTGCTCAGCGGCACATAGTGGAAGATGAAGGCGCGCCGAAACCGAGTCTTGCTGCGATTCGGGCCGCTGCCATGAATTACGTTGCCGTTGAAGAAAAGCACGTCGCCGGCCTTTAGCGGCACGACGTCGACCCGTGATCCCTTCGGTGGCGTCACGTGCTCGGTCGTAAATGATTCCACCAGGTTGGATTGCTCCGGGCACTGAATCGGATGGCTCTGCGTGTTCGCCACGCAGCGGATGCCGCCGTTCTCCTCATCGGCCTCATCGATCGCCACCCAAGCCGCGACGCAAGTGCCCGGCTTGACCCGCAGATAGAAATTATCCTGATGCAGGGCCTGCCCGCGGGACTGCGGTGGCTTGAAGTAGAACATGCTCTGCACCGCCAGCGGCTCCTCGGCCAGCAGCGCCGCAAGGATCCCTTCCAGCTTCGGATGCAGCATATATTTCATGCTGAGCGGTCCGACCGGTTTGTCCAGATGATTGTGGGGATGCATCATTCGTGGATAGAACGACAGCGGGTCGCTGGGCGCGTACTGGGCAGTACCGCCGCGATTCAACTCCTGCTTGCCCTCGGAGAGGCCTTCGACCGGCCCGTTCCTGGCCATTTCCATGAACGTGTCGCGAATCTCGGCGACTTCGTGCGGCGCAAATACCTGGCGCACGGTAATGAAGCCGTCGCGGCGAAATTGCGCGACCTGATACGCGCTCAGGCTGGTTTTGTGCGCGAGTGTTCTGGGTACGCTCATGCGCCTACGCCTCCCGCGGGATTCGATTGACCCGACAACGCAATGCAACGACCCGTGCGTGCCGACTGGGCGACCGCCGCCTCCAGACGCATGGCCGCGAGGCCGTCCTCGCCGGTGACTGGGGCAGGCCTGCCCTGCTGCAGCGCCTCCACGAACGCCAGGACCGAGCGATCAAACGACTGGGGGTAGGAGCAGGGCGGCAAAGTCCTGATGCGCTCGGCGAGCGGCCCGAGACCCGGGGTTCCGGCCAGATTCTCATTGGTCGCCGCATCGACCACCAAGGCGCTGCGACTACCGTACAGCGCAAACGACCAGAAGCACTGCGAATAGGGAACCAGGGCCGAGCCGGACATCGTCGCGATGAAGTCCGGATTGCGAAAGCGAAACGCTGCCGATACCGCAACCGATGGGTGATAGACCATATCGGCGGCATACATCCACGCCTGGCCCGCGTGTGGCGTCGCCTGCGGACGCCGCTTCTGATCGTCCACGATCGCCGCGGTCACTTCCACCGGATCGCCAAAGAAGAAACGCAGCAGGTCGATCAGGTGCGCCCACAGGTAGGAATGCGCGGTAGCGGTGTAGAGCGCCGGTTCGCCGAAGCCACCGCGGGTGAGTTCTTCCTTGATGACGCCATGGGATGGAACGCTGCGATAGTTGTAGTTCACTCCCAGCGTGCGCCCGGCCCGCCGGGCCGCAGCGACCATGCTCTCCCCAATCGCAATCGTGTGCGCCATTATTTTCTCGCACAACACGTGGCATCCGGCTTCTAGCGACAGCAGTACCGGGCGCTCGTGTTCCCACTCGAGGCTCGCCACCGTCACCACGTCGGGCCGTTCCTTCTGCAGCATTTCCTCGATTGAAATGTAGGCACGGACACCGAATTCCTTGCCGAAGGCATGAGCCCTATCCAGGTTGCCGCCGCAGACCGCCAGCACCTGCACCTGGGGGCATTTGCGATAGGCGAGCAGATGGAAGCGCGCAGCCGCGCCGGTTCCAATGATCGCCGCCCTGATATCCTTCATGCCTATCGAACTCCTTACCCGCCTGCGATCGAGGGCGCACAGTTAATCCAGGCGCCGCGCGCCTTCGCCGAGGCGACGGCGGCCTGCACCGCGGCGATGCTGCGCGATCCGTCCTCGGCGGTCGGACACGATAGCGCCAGCGGGTTCGGTTTTCGCCGCTCCCGGTTCGCGTGCAGCTGTTCCGCGAGATCGGCGTAGATGTTGCCGAACGCGCCAAAAAACCCTTCGGCGTGACCCACCGTCACGCGCGATGCGCGGTCGGCTTCGGGCGAGATCCCGGCAACACCCCGGTCGATGATCGAGATGCGGCCGCCGACCGGCGTCCAATACAGCTGGTTGGGCTGCTCCTGCGCCCAGCGCAGCCCGCCTTTTTCGCCAAACACCTGAATGCTCAGCCCATGCATCCGACCAACGGCGATCGCACTGGTCCATAGCCGCCCGATCGCCCCTTCCGACATGCGAAACGCTACCAGCGCATCGTCTTCGAGCTCGCGCCCGGGAATCGTCGATGCGAAGTCGGCCGACAGCGACTTGATCTCCTGTCCCGTGATGAAAGTCGCCAGGTGCAGGGCGTGGATTCCGCAATCCGCGACGATGGAGGAGATGCCGGCAAGTTTCGGATCGTAACGCCAGCGGACGCGCGGATTGTCCGCATCCGCAGCGTTGGCGTGGTGACCATGGGCGAATTCGGCCACGACGACGCGGATCCGGCCGAGATCGCCGCGAGCGACCATCGCGCGCGCGTGGCGCACGAGCGCATAGCCGGAGTAGCCGTAATTGACCGCGCAGATCCGGCCGCTGGTGCGCGCTGTCCGCACGATCTCTTCGGCCTCCTCGAGCGTCGTCGTGAGCGGCTTCTCGCACAGGACGTCGAAGCCGGCCTGCAGAAAAGCCCGGGTGATCTCGAAGTGCGAGCTGTTGGGCGTTGCGACCGTGACGAGCGCCACCCGGTCGGGACGCGACTGTTCCGCCTCGAGCATCTCGCGCCAATCACCGTAGGCGCGATCCTTGGCGATGCCGAGGCGCAGCGCATACTCGCGCGCCCGCGTCGCATCGATATCGAGCGCGCCCGCGGCCAGTTGAAATTCGCCATCAAGACCCGCGGCAATGCGGTGGGTCGCGCCGATCTGGCTGCCCTCGCCACCGCCGATCAATCCCCAGTTCATTTTCATGCCGTCAGGCCAATCCGCTCATCTTCAGATACGCCAGGTTCGCCCTGGCGTCAGCCAGCGTCGATCGCGCACCGGTCGGGTCGCGGTCCTGCTCCACGGTCGCCCATCCGGAGAATCCTGCTGCAACGAGTGCGCCCTTGAGGGCGCGAAAATCGACGACACCGTCGCCCAGGTTGCAGAACAGACCCGCGGCGCAGGCTTCGTAGAATCCGGTTCGCTGGTCAATGGCGCGGCGCCTGACGACCGGATCGATGTCCTTGAAATGCAGATACGAGACGCGCTCGCTGTGCCGGCGGTAGAAGGCGACCGGATCGAAGCCGGCGTACTCGCAGTGGCCGGTATCCAGGCACACGCCCAGCAGCCGTGGCTCGATCGCACCGAGCACGTCCTCGAGTTCGTCCTCGAATTCGACGAATCCGGCCGCATGGGCGTGCATCGTCACCTCGAGTCCGAATTCTTCGACGCCGATCCTCGCCACCGACTCGATGCGCTCGAGAAATTCGGCGCGATCGGCTCCGCGCAGCCGTTCCGCCTCGCTGCTGCGGCCGGCCGTGGGCGCTCGGCGCGGGGATATCGAGTCGATCAACACCAGTCGCTTTGCACGGTGCGCCGTCAGCGCGCGGCACGTCCGGATCGCCGCATCCCGCACCTGCGTCCACTGCGCGGGGTCGTGAAATGGCCGGAAAAGCACGCCGCCTATCAGCGTCAGCTCGCGCTCGGCGAGTGCCGGCCCGAGGATCGCGGGGTCTTCCGGCATGAACCCCAGTGGTCCGAGTTCGATGCCGGTGTAGCCGGCCGCCTTGGCCTCGTCGAGCACGTGCGTCCAGGGGGGGTTGCGCGGATCGTCGGCAAACTCGACGCCCCACGAGCATGGAGCGTTTCCGATCGAGAGGTGCATCAATGACTCCGTTGGCTGCCGAAAAATCAGAAGTCTGCGATCCGGACCCAGCCGTGGTCCGCGTGTGAGCGAAATGCCGCGGCGACCACGCGACTGACCTGGAGTCCGTCGTGAAACGTCGGAAAGACGGACTCGCGGGTCTCGATCGCATTCAGGAAGTCACGCGCTTCGATGATGATTTGTGCGGCATAGCCAGTGCCATGCCCGGCGCCTTCGCAGAAGGCGAGGAAATCCGGATGCTCGGGACCGGTCAGCAGTTTCGCGAACCCCTGCCGCCCGCGGCGCAGGCGGGCATCGTAAAACCACAGCGCATTCTGATCCTCTGCGTCGAAGCGCAGCGCTCCCTTGGTGCCTGTAATGTCGAACCCGTAGCCCATCTTCCTTCCCGTGGCCACGCGGCTTACATGGATCGAGCCCATCGCGCCGCTGTCGAAGCGGCACAGCAGGTTGGCGTGATCGTCGTTGGTGACGTCTTCGCGGCCGTTCGCGCCCGGCCGGCTCGGATAGACGGTCTGAACGTCGGCGACCAGTCGTTCGATCGGCCCGGCCAGGCGCAACACCGCGTTGATGATGTGCGGCGACAGGTCGCCGAGATTGCCGGCGCAGGCATCGCGCGTGCGCCAGCTCGCGGGTTCCTGTGCATCGGCGAGAAAATCCTCGGTGTGCTCCGCGCGCACGTGAACGAGCTCACCAATCTCGCCACCGGCGATCATCTCGTGCGCGAGCTGCATCGCCGGCGCCCGGATGTAGTTGAATCCGACCATGTTCGGCACGCCGGCGGCAGCGGCGGCGGCGGCCATCGCCCGCGCGTCCTCGAGCGATGCACCGAGCGGCTTCTCACAGAACACCGGTTTGCCCGCCGCGATGGCCTCGAGTGCGATCGGCCGGTGCGTGGTCTGCGGCGAGGCAATCACGATCGCCTCGACGCGCGGGTTCGCGACCAGGTCCTGCCAGTGACTGGTCGATGCATTGAACCCGTATTCGGCGGCCTTGCGCGCGGCACCGGCTACGGTCGTGCTGCAGATGACCTCGCAGACCGGTCGCAGCCGGGTGTTGAATACTGCACCCACGGACTTCAGAGCGACCGCATGCGCCTTGCCCATGTATCCGGTACCCACCAGCCCGATCCCGATAGTCGTCACCCTGCTCCCCCGGCTCCAGCTGCAAGCGCTTGCAACCTGACTTTCGCTCAACCGCGTAGCTTCGTCAAGGCTGAAGTACGCCCACGGCGATCCGCCGGCGGCGGGCAGGTGCGCTAGGGCGTCGAGGTCTTCGGTACCACGTCCGGGGGCAGCTCGAAACTGACCAGGTTGTCGCGAAAGCCGCGCGTTTTCCACGCGCCCGCGGCAACGCCGATGGTCATCCAGACGGCTCCGAGGATCCAGGCCTGTGAACTCAGGTTCCACCACAGCAGCAGGCAGACGATGAAGCCCAGGACCGGAGCGGCGAGATTGAAAATGTTCTTCTTTTCGGCGCGCAGGTAAAATCGCACGAACGCGGCGGCATTCACGCCCATGAAGGAGATCAGTGCGCCGAAATTGAGCATGCTGGCGCCCAAATCGAAGCCGGTTGCCGCGCCGGCGATGGCCGGTAGAACCAGAGCCCCCAGCAGGGCTATGGCCCCGACAAACAGCACGTTGTTGCGCGGGATGCGCCGCTTGGCTTCCAGTACACCAAAGAATGATTTCGGTATCGCGCCACCGCGGCCCATGCCATACAGCAAGCGGGCGGCGCCCAACTGCATGCCGGTGCCGGACCCGATACAGGCCACGATCAGCGTGAATCCCAGGACGCCGTACAACGGTGCCCACGCGCGTCCGGCCACCGAGGTAAATGCGGTATCGATGTCGGGAAAGTGCTCCATTGGGGGCCACACCAACTGCGCCGCGTACACTTCCAGCACCGACAGCAGGCCGATCGCGACGCAGGTGAGTACGGTCGCCGGCAATACGTCGCGCGGATTCTTCGCTTCCTCCGACAGGGTCGAGATGCCGTCGAAGCCCAGGTAGGCGAGCACCGCCAGCGACGTCCCGCTCAATATGCCCTGAGCGTTCCAGGTCTGAGGATCATAGAACGGGTGCGTAAAGAATCCGCTGCCGGCGTGCGCGTGATGGGCTACATAGAGCGTCGCCGCAACGAAGAACATGGCCACTACGATGCCCATGCCGACGGCCAGCACGGCGTTGACCCGCGCCGACATCTTGATGCCCTGGACGTTCAGGCCCGTGAACAGCAGCGTGAAGAATATGGCCCAGGTCCAATAGGGCGCCGCAGGGAACAGTACGTGACTTTGCTGGCTGCAGAAGATGACGTTGATGATCGGTTGCATCAGGTAGTCGAGCACCATGCTCCAGCCTGTCACATAGCCCCAGGCAGGACTGATCTCACGCCCGACGTAGGTAAATCCGGAGCCGGCGCTCGGATAAGCGCGCGCCATGCGCCCATAGCTGATGGCGGTCAGCAGCATGGCGAACATCGCCAGCAGGATCGTGGTGGCGGCGTGGCCGTTGCCGCGCTTGCTCAGGATGCCAAAGAAGGTCATCGGCGCCGTCGGCGATATGACGATGACGCCGTAGATGATCAGGTCGCGAAGCGAGAGGGCCCGCCGTAAGCGCGAGCCCTCCGATGCGCTGGCTTGCGGCGTCGTTGAAATACTCAGAATCCCGCGGCCGGATCGGCGCGCAGATCCGTCACCAGGAAACGACCTTCAGATCGTATTTGGTCGCGTCGACTTCTCCGGCCCGGCGCACGTCCACCTCTTCGCTCTTGACCTGGCCGAGCGCCACGCGGGTCGCGGCCTTGATGTTGTGAACGATGTCCTCGATTTCCCCTTTGGTATGCAGAGGGTGGGTCGGCACGAGAATTGTCCGGTTTAGGATCTCCAGGGAACGCGCGCACATGTCCTTCGAATAGGTTCGCCTGCACTCGGCGTTTGCCGGCATGTTGTAGGGGTTCATGAGCGGATGGGCGGCACCCGCGCCCATGAGCACCTGATCCCACTCGGTGTAGGTGTGCCGCCCGGTCTTACCGGCGATCACGCTTGGGAAGGTCTTGACGAACAGATCAGCGGTGGTCGCGCTTGGCAGGGTCAGGAACACGTTGGCCCCGCAGTCGAACTCCCGGCTGTTGAGCGGCGCGGCGCGCAGGCCGAGGCTCTCCAGTTCCCGGATCCCGGCAAGGATGGTATCGCGCTCGCGCCGCATCGCCTCGATGATGCCGTCGATGCGATCCAGCTGTACGTTGAGAACGGCGCCCATGAACTCTGAGGCGCGCGCGCCGTTGCCGGCGAACGGCTTGGAATCCTCGTCCCGCCCGGTCCAGAACGCATGGCATGGGTCGATGGCGCAGTTCACCCGTTTCGCGACCTTATCGTCATTGGTTACGACGCCACCGCCTTCGCCGGCGGTCATGTTCTTGTAGAAATTGAAGCTATAGGCACCGATGTCGCCGATCGTGCCCAGCTTGCGTCCCTTGTAGCTGCCGCCCACTCCCTGGCAGGTGTCTTCGATGACGAAGAGTTTGCGGCGCCGCGCGATGCCCATGATCGCGTCCATGTCACAGGTCGTGCCCCACATGTGAACCGCGATGACGGCGCGCGTTCGCGGTCCGATGGCGGCCTCGATCGCCGCCGGATCGATGGTGATCGATTCGTTGACGTCGACGATCACTGGAATGGCGCCCGCCGCCAGCACCGAGGTGGCCGAGGCCATGTAGGTGTGCGCCGGGACGAGCACCTCGTCCCCGGGCCCGATCCCGAGGCCGATCATCGCCGCCGTCAGTGCATAGGAGCCGCTGGCCGCCAGCGAGAAATGCCTGGCGCCGAGGTAGGCTGCATAGCGCTGCTCGAAGCGCTCGCATTCGTGGCCGACGCCGTAGCGGAACAGGGCTTTGGACGTGACGACGCGCGCCATCGCGTCGATTTCCTCTTGACCGATGATGTACATGGTGGACCTCCCCGATAAGAGACTAGCATTGCGCCAAAGCCGGGCGCGACTTTCACGGTCTTATAACACCGGGATTCTTCATCTGCAAGCGCTTGCAAGCCGTGCAACGAGATCGGTTACAATGCCTCGCGCCGGCCGGCGGACGACACTGGCGGCGCACGACACCGGGCCATGGTTGCATCAACTAAATCCAAGAGAAGCGCGCCGGTTGCCGATCGCAGGGTAACCGCCAAGGAGGTTGCGCAGCTCGCGGGGGTCTCGGTCTCCGCGGTATCGCGCACCTTTACCGCCGGCGCCTCCGTTTCCCCGGAAACTCGCAAAAAGGTCCTCGCCGCCACGCAGTCGCTCGGCTACTACCCGAACGCGCTGGCGCGCAGCCTCATGACCGGACGCACGGAACTGATCGCGTTGATATCGAACAATTTCGATAATCCCCTGTTCATGGAAATCTTCGATCTGTTCACGCGACGCCTGCAGCAGCGCGGCCGTCGACCCTTGCTGGCCAATCTGTCCGGCGGCGCGAGAACCGATGTCGCTCTGGAAATGCTGCTCAAATACAGTGTGGACGGCGTTATCGTCGCCTCCTCGACGCTGCCGCTGCGATTCAACGAGCAGTGTGCGGAGGCGGGCATGCCGGTGGTGCAGGCATTCGGCCGACCGAGCGGTTCGGCGTCCGGCAATATCGTGGGTTGCGACAACCTGCAGGGCGGACGGCTCGCCGGCGAGATGCTGCGCGAGCGCGGCTACCGGAACATCGCCTTTCTGGGTGGACCGCAGGCCGCAACCTCCACCGAGGATCGGCTGCGCGGACTCAGGGACAGTCTGGCGACCGCGGGGCTCGCCCCATGCGCGGTCGTCTACGGCCACTCCTATTGCCACGAAGCCGGATTTACCCTGATGAAACAATTGCTGCGAAACGGCGGCATCGACGCCGTGTTCTGCGGCGACGACGTACTGGCGATGGGGGCGATCGACGCCTGCCGGGAAGCGGGCGTCGGCGTGCCGCGCGACATGGGTGTGATCGGCTTCAACAATATGGCGATGGCGGCGTGGCCGGCCTACGATCTGACGACCATCCATCAGCCGGTCGCCGACATCATCGTCACCGCGGTCGAACTCGTTTTGGGCATCATCGACCAGTCGGCACAGACCACAGGCGCACGGCTGTTCGAATGCACTGCAATCGAACGCAGCACGCTGAAGTTGCGCTGATGGGGCGCGCGCCGATGGAGCGGGACGCGACGCATCAACGCTCTTTCGGAGGGCGGCATGGTTAGATTTGCATTGTTCGGGGCGGGCCGCATCGGGGCTCTGCATGCCGCAAACATTGCCGCCAGTCAGCCGCGCGCGCTGCTCGCGTATGTCTACGACACCAACCACGAGGCGGCGGCGGCCACCGCGGCGAGGTACGACGCGAAGGTCGCGGGCAGTGTCGAGGTCGCGCTGAGCGATCCGGGCGTCGACGCCGTGCTGATCGCCTCGTCGACCGACACCCATGTGGACCTGATCACCGCGTCGGCGCGCGCCGGCAAGGCGATTCTGTGCGAGAAGCCGATCGATCTCGACATCGGGCGTGTCGAGCGCTGCAAGCGCGCCATTGCCCGTACCGGCGTGGCGTTGCAGCTCGGCTTCAACCGCCGCTATGACCGCAGCCACCGTGCCGTGCGCGAGGCGGTTCGCGCCGGGGAGATCGGCGCACTGGAACTGCTGGTGATCACGAGCCGCGATCCCGGTTTGCCGCCGCTGCCATACCTGAAGGTCTCGGGCGGAATTTTTCGCGACATGAGTATCCATGACTTCGATCTGGCGCGCTTCATCCTGGGCGATGACCCGGTCGAGGAGGTGTATGCGGCCGGCAGCGTCATGGTGGATCCACAACTGCACGAGCTGGGCGATGTCGATACGGCCATGGTAGTCATGAAGGCGGCCTCCGGTGCTCTGGTGCACATCAACAATTCGCGCCGCGCAGTCTATGGCTACGATCAACGGGTCGAGGCCTTCGGTGCCAGCGGCATGGTGCAGTCCGGCAACGTGCGCGCGAGCACGCTCATGCGTTCCGGGGCCACGGCGACCGACGCCAGGGAACCGCTGCTGAATTTCTTCATGGAGCGCTACCAGCAAGCTTACCTCGATGAGTTGCGCGAGTTCATCGAGGTCGTGGATGCAAAGAAGCAGCCAACGGTCGGCTTCGAGGACGGGCGCTGCGCGCTGATCCTCGCGAACGCGGCCTGGGAGGCGCTGCGCAGCGGCAAGAGTGTCAGGATCCGCTACGACTGAGGGTCGGCGCGGATGCGCCACCCTGGCGCCAACCCAGCAGACGAATCATGCGCTGCGCCTCGCGGCCCACGATCGGCATGACATCGCCCATGATCTCGAGCCGATCGAAGCGCTCGGCATGGCGCGCCAGTGTTTCCCGCAGACCCCGGCCGAAGGCCTGGCGCAGCACTGTTCCTATGTTGAACTTCGCCACGCGCGTGCGCGTGAGCCGCTCGATGTCCTGCTCGCGAATACCGGAGGTGCCGTGGATCACGAGCGGTACCGCGACCGAGGCGCAGATGCGCGCGAGGCGCGCAAAGTCGATGACGGCGCTGGGCGCCGTCAGGCGATGAACGTTTCCCACGGAGACCGCCAGCGCGTCCAGCCCGGTCTCGCCCGCAAGTCGGACGGCCTCGCCGATCTCGGTGAGCTCCGTCTTGATGTGCGCACGGCCATGGGCGTACGGAACGGAGCCGATCTCCGCTTCAACCGAGCATCCGGCGGCATGCGCGTATTGCGCGACGCGGCGGGTGCCGGCGATATTCTCCTCGAGCGGCAGCTGCGAGCCGTCGAACATGACCGAGGTGAAGCCCAGGTCGACGGCGCGCAGAACCTCGTCTACGTCGTAAGTGTGGTCCAGGTGAACGCAGACGGGCACCGGCGCGCGCTCAGCGAGCGAACGTAGCATCACGGCGATGACCTCGACGGGCATGAATTTCCTGAAGTCGAGCGTCGCTGCGAGAATCACCGGGGCGCCGAGCTGCGCGGCCCCGTCGACCACCGCCCGCGCGTCTTCCCAACCGAAGACGTTGAAGCACGCCACGCTATAGCTGCTCGCGGCCGCCGGGGACAGAATCGTCGTCAGGTTGACCAGCATGTAGTGGTCCCTACTTGAACTTGGCGATCATGTCCTTGATGCCAGGAATCGTTTCGACCTGATAGGCGTAGGTGGGCTGGAAGAACTGCCGCAGCGGTCGCTGTGTCAGTCCGGCGAGGATCGTGAAGTAATACATCTCGTGGCCCGGCGCCGCGACGCAAGGGTGATAGCCGGCACCAATTTTCAGCGTCGAAGAGTTGCGTATGTGATATGCGTGGCCCAGCTCCTCGCCCTCGGTCTGCAGGAGCTGCAATCCGAAACCGTTCTCGGGCCGGAAGCGGAAATTGTAGATTTCGTTGTGGTGAGTCTCGAGCGGAAGACGATCGCTATCGTGCTTGTGCGGCGGATAACCGGACCAGCCGCCGGCACCGACCGTGAACAGTTCCGATACCAGTAACCGGCCCACCCGCCCCGGGGGTTTCTGTCCGAGAATATGCTTGATCTTGCGGTGGGTCTTGGTGTCATCCGAGCCGTACTGCACCGGATCAATGTGCTCCGGGCGCACCACGAAAGCCTCGAACGTCTGGTCGAAGCGTGCGCCGGCGACGAAGGTCTCGGTGGTCCCGGAGCGACAGACGATGCGCGCGCTGCAGTTCACGGGTACGTAGACCGCCGACGGCTGGCCCTCCCAGATCGACGCGCGCTCACCGACCGCCTCGAAGGATTTACTCTCGATGCCATCTCCCTGAACCTCCACGTCGATCGTGCCGTGAGCCGGAACCAGGCACGTCTCGTATCCCGGCACGGCGGAGATGAAGCTCTCGCCTTTCTTCAACCGGACAATGTTGAAGTAGGCCAGCGGCACGTTCGCGTCGCCTGCGCCGACGATGGCGACGTTGTTGTTATCGTAATGGGGAATGTGCATGGCTAACCTCAGCTCATCGAATGCGATTGGGAAAACGAGTCGAGCTCCGCGCTGGTCGGCATGGCGAAGGCGCAGCCCCGCCGTGCCACGACGTAAGCGGCCGCTGCGGACGCGCGCTGCACCGCCGGCTCGAGCAACTGGCCCCGCAGCAGGGCGCCGACCAGGTTGCCGAGGAATGCATCGCCCGCTCCAAACGGCTTCTTGACGTCGACGATAAAGATACCGGTTTCGAAAGTCCGCTCCGCGGTAATCGTGACCGACCCGGCGCTGCCGCGTTTGAAGATCGCGAATCGACCGCCTTGCCTGACGAACCCGGTCGCGGCGGAAAGCGCAAGCGCCGCATCTCCGGCGATCACCGCGAACTCGTCGTCGTTGCCGACTATGGCGTCGCAGCGGCTCGCTGCTTGCGCGTAGGTCCGCATCGCCTCGTCGTTGGACCGCCAGGAGACCGGCCGATGATCGACGTCGAGAATGGCGAAGGTGCCCGCCGCGCGGGCGAAAGCCAGTGCCGCCAGGGCCGCCGCCCGCGACGGTTCGGCGGCGAGCGCGGTGCCCGTGATGATCAGGACGGCGGCGCTGCCGATGAATGCTGCATCGAAGTCATCGTCACGCAGCTGCAGATCAACCGCGCTGTTGCGGTAGAAAATGGTCTCGCTATCCTCGCGGCGAGTCTCGCAGATCGCCAGACTGGTGCGATGCTGGCCGCCGATCGCGCGGCAGCGGGACGTATCCACACCAAAGCGCGCAAGATGCCGGCGAACGAAGCGGCCGACCGGGTCGTCGGACAGGGGTCCGAGCAGCGCCGCGGCGTGGCCCTGGCGGGAAAGCGCTACGGCGATGTTACCGGCGGAACCGCCGATCTCGGCGGCAAACTGTTCGGCCCGTTCGGTCTTGGTGCCATCGGGCAGCGGATAGAGGTCCATGCCCGCTCGACCGACGACGATCGCGGCGAACGGCCGCGTGAGGTCGAAAGCGAAGGTCATGTCAAACGCCCCGGCGCTGCCGCCTGCGCCCACGATCCCAATCCGCGGCGGCGGCCAGCACCTCGGCCCGGCTGCTCACCTCGGGCGTGCCGACCTCCCACCACGCGTGACCGCCCTCGGTCCACGCGTACGGGTCGACCTTGACATCGATCACGTAGGTGCGATCGGAAGCTTTCGCGCGGGCGAAGGCCGCTTCGAATGCCTCGACGCTCTCTACCGATTCGGCGTGCGCACCCATCGAGCGGGCGTGCATGGCGAAGTCGACTGCAACGGGAACGCGGTTCCCATTGCAATCGGCGATGAAGTTGTTGAATGCGACGTTCCCGGTGTTGCGCTGAAGTTTATCGATGACGGCGAATCCGCCGTTGTCGCACAGTACGATGATGAGCTTGCGGCCGGATAATACGCTCGAGTAGATGTCTGAATTGAGCAGCAGATACGACCCATCACCGACGAATACGATCGTGTCGCCGCCGCTCCCGCCTTCCATCTGCGCAATTCGAGCGCCCCATCCGCCCGCGATTTCGTAGCCCATGCACGAATAGCCGTATTCGATATCGACCGATGCGACGGAGCGCGCCCGCCAGTTGGCCGAGAGCTCGCCCGGCAGGCCGCCGGCCGCCGTGATCACGCGGTCCGCTGGCGCGCATAGCCGGTTCACAGCGCCGATGACCTGCGCATAGGCCGGAAAGCCATCCGCTGTCTTGCCGCGAGTTTCGGGCCGATGGTTCCATTGCTCCCGCAGCGCGCGGGCGCGCGAGTTCCACGGTGATTCCGCCCGCCAGCCGCCGAGCGCGGCGTCCAGTGCCTGCAGGCTCTCGAGCGCATCGCCGACGACCGGCAACGCGAGGTGCTTGATGGCGTCGAAGCGCGCCGCATTGAGTCCGATGATCCGGGCGCTTTCACTGAATACAGTCCAGGAGCCGGTGGTGAAATCCTGCAGGCGGGTACCCACGGCGATGATCACGTCGGCCTCACCGCAGATCGCATTGGCACAATCGGTGCCGGTAACTCCGACCGTTCCGAAGTTCCAGGGATGCGCATGCACGAGCGTGGACATGCCGGCAATGGTCTCGACCACGGGAATATTGTGGCGGGCGGCGAACTCGGCCAGGGCGTTCGTCGCCAGGGAATAGTGCACCCCGCCGCCGGCAACGATGACGGGGCGCTCTGCGCGTTGAATGCGTGCGGCCGCCTCGGCTATCTCCGCGACATCGGGGCGCATCCTGCGGATGCGATGAATGCGAGAGGCGAAGAACGAGACTGGGAAATCGTAGGCGATGCCCTGTACGTCCTGCGGCAAACCGAGAAACGCCGGCCCGCAATCCGCGGGATCGAGCATTGTGGCGATCGCGGCCGGCAGCGATTGAAGAAGTTGTGCCGGATGAGTGATGCGGTCCCAATAGCGCGTGACGGGCTTGAACGCATCGTTGACCGACACGGTAGGGTCGCCAAAGTGCTCGACTTGCTGCAGCACCGGATGGGGCAGCCGGTGATGAAACACGTCGCCCGACAAAAACAGCACCGGCAGCCGGTTGGCGTGGGCGACCGCCGCTGCGGTCACCATGTTCGTGGCGCCCGGGCCAACCGAAGAGGTCGCCACGCAGATCCGCCGACGCGCATGAGCCTTGGCATAGGCGGCGGCGGCAAAGCCCATCGATTGTTCGTTCTGCCCGCGCCAGGTCGGCAGTACGGCGCGCGCGTCGTAGAGCGCTTCGCCCAGACAAATCACATTGCCGTGGCCGAAGATCGCGAACACCCCGCCGAACAGTTGCTGCTCGCGACCGTCGGTGACGATTCTCTGTGCGGCGAGATGCTTGACGAGCGCCTGAGCCATGGTCAGCCGAGCGTATTGATGCGATTCGGTCGACAAGGCCGTGTCCCCCAGACGCCGCCGCAGGCACTTAAAACCCCGAGTGCGGAGGCTCGACAACCGTCAGCGCCAAACTCTAAACCAGCGACTTCGGGATTGCAAGCGCTTGCATGCCGGCCACAGCGTCGCTCTCAGCGGTTGAAACAGATGTAGACGGCTGCGGGTGCAAGGCGTTTTATGCGTCGCTCGATTTTTTCATCAGCGCGAATCGGGTCGGCAGGAAACGCTCGCTGAAGGGCAGGATGGCCGCCCCGACCGCCGGGGCATCATCGGACATCGCGGCGCGCCGGATGTGAGCAACCGCGGGCATCGTGGCAGCGTGCGTACGGAGCCGATCATTCAGCCGGCTTGCAAGCCGGTCAACCAGGGCGGCCGGCAGGCGCCCGCCGATGAGAATCTCCTCGGGGTTGATCAGGTAGTTGATCGCCAGAAGCACGTCCTCGAGCGCATCGACCGAGGTCTCGATCCACCGGTCTACGATCCCCTGCGCGCGCCGATCGAGACGCATCAATCCGCGCGGCGATGCGACCCGATAGCCTTGTGCCGCGAGACAATCGTAGAGCGCGGACAGCGAGACTAAATTCTGCAACTGCCGCGTCTCGCCCTTCACTTCGCGCCGGTAGATCAAACCGAGCTCGCCGCTGCGTCCGGTGGCGCCGCGGCAGTAGTGACCATCGATGACCAGTCCGCCGCCGAGCGCCGCGGTGATCAGGATGTAGAAGAAACTCTGGTACTGCTGGCCGAGCCCAAACTGCATTTCGCCCATCGCGGCGGCGGCGGCATCGTTTTCGACGAAGATGGGAACGGGCAGGACACTGGAGAGCAATTGGTTCACCGCGACCGAGCCCCACAGTGCATATTCGGGCGGTTGTCCGGGTAGACCAGCGCGCTGGATGTCATCGGGGAAGGCGACGCCGATGCCCACCAGCTTCGATGGGTCGATCCGGGACTTCGACAGCAGGCGGTGCGCCGAGCGGCGAAAGAAGCTCTGCACGTGTTCGGGCAACGCGAAGTTGACTTCACGCGAGGAGCGCGCCCGGATGCGCCCGGTGAAATCCACTACCACCAGGGTGATGTGATCCCGGTCAACGTTGAGACCCATCGAATAGCAGCCATCCGGATTGATGACCAGTTTGGTCGCCGGCTGGCCACGGGCACCGCGGATTCGACCGGCCTGCAGAATCAGCCGCTGGCGCAGCAGCCGGTTGGTGATGATCGCGATTGCGGCCGCGGTCAGGCCCGTGGTCAGTGCGAGATCCGAGCGCGTCACGGGGCCGCCGACGCGGATCGCATGCAGGGTCACGCGCTGGTTGTGGTCGCCGGCGCGCTCAAGGTTGGTCCCCGAGAGATTTCGGCCGGTCATGCCTTCTGGGGATGCGATCGTGGTAGTTACGGACATTGAGCCGTCGTCGTATCGCCGGCATCGGCCGGATACAGGGCGATGAGCTTTCGCATCACGCCGTTGGTCCAGCCGAACCCGTCCTGAGTTGGATATTCGCCACCGCCGCCACTGCGGCCCGCCGATGTTACATCGTATTTCTCGACCAGTTTGCCGCTCTGGCGATACAGCTCGTCGACGGTGATCATCCAGCGGCAGGCGATCGTTTCCGCCAGCGCGCCCTGGCCGTAGCGGCGCAGTCCGGCGACGGCGATCCATTGTATGGGTGCCCAGCCGTTGGGCGCATCCCACTGCTGGCCGGTGTCGAGCGGGGTTGTCACGATGCCGCCCGATTTGAGCAATTCCCCGGCAGTGGTTGTAGCCACCGCGACTGCCTGGGATTCAGTCGCCAGTCCGACGAACAGCGGATAGAGCAGAGCGGCCGAGACTCGCCGGACGGGCGCGCGCTGCGTCCACCGATAGTCGAGATAGGCCCCGGCCGAGGCGTCCCACAGATACCGGTCGATAGCAGCACGCCGCGCCGCCGCACGGTGCGCAAATTCGCCGGCGCAGGCGCGCCTGGCCTGCCGCTGGCAGCCGAGTCGAATCGCATTCTCGAGCCCGAACAGCAGGCTATTGAGATCGATCGGCACGATGTCGGTCGTATCGATCGTAGCGCGTGTACGGGCGTCGGCGAACCAGCGTGAGCCGAAGTCCCAGCCACTCTCGGCCGCGGCCCGGATATCCCGGAACAGCTGCGGCGCCGGGCGCCCGCTGGCATGCGCCAGCTCGATGTCTTCGCGATAGGACTCGTCGCGAGGACTGTCGCGATCGTCCCAGTAGCGATTGAGGATCGAACCGTCGGGCATGGCGACCACGCGCCGGTGAGCCGTACCGCGCCGCAGGCCACTGGCGCCCTGCATCCAGAATGCGTATTCGCGCCGCAGCTGCGGCAGGTACTGCGCGAATGCGCCAGCCGGGTCATCGCTCGAGAGCAGCCCGACCATCGCAAAGAAGAAGGGCGGCTGCGAGCGGCTCAGGTAATAGGTGCGGGTGCCGTTCGGAACATGACCGTAGGTATCGATCAGGTACGCAAAATCACGCACCATTGCGGCCACCAGATCGTGCCGTCCGCTCTCATCCAGGCCGAGCATGGTGAAGTATGAATCCCAGTAGTAGATCTCTCGAAAGCGGCCGCCCGGCACCACGTAGGGCTCTGGCAGCGGCAGCAACGAGGAATAACGCTGCGCTGCGGTCGTGCTGCGGATGAGCGTATCCCACAGCCCGTCGATGTGGGTGATGATGTCAACCTGCCCGGGCGGTGACGGCGCCGAACCGGCCTGCTCGGGCAGCGAGAAGTGTGCTTCGACAAACTGCTTGAGCGCCGCCGGTGAATCCGGACGCGCTGCGTGGTAGCGAGCCAGGATTTCATCGGGCGGCGCGTTCGGCGCGGCATCGGGGAATGCCTTGCCATCCTGGTAAATCGCCTCTGTCTGGACCGCGACGAACAGATCCTTGAACAGCACCTGCGGCGGATCCGGATAGGCTGCGGGTGGCGCCGGCGTGGGTTGCGTCGCAGTGGCCGGCAATGCTGCGGCGAGCAATGCTGCCGCCAGCAGCGGTGCCGCGAACGGCGCGGCCGCGCGCGGCGGCGCGGGCGCTGCCAATCGGTCGACACCCCGTCTACCGCTCATATTTTCGGTCGGCGCGCGTAGATCCCAAAGCTCAGAATGCCCACATAGCAGATCGCAGGGACCAGAAGTGCCGCCTTCAACCCGGCCCAGTCCGCAGTGTGGCCCATGATCAACGGTACGATCGCACCGCCCACGATGGCGACACAGATGATCCCCGAGCCTTCGGCGGCTCGTGGCCCCAGGCCTTCGCTGGCCAGGGAGAAAATCGTCGGGAACATGATGGAGTTGAACAATCCGATCGCGAGCAGCGATAACCCGGAGGTTGCGCCGCTCGAGCCGGCCGATATGCACAGCAGCGTGATGACGCACGCGGCAGCGCCGGCCAGCACCTTGCCTGGCGAAAATACCCGCAGCAGATAGGCGCCAATGAAACGCCCGACCATGGCGCCGCCCCAGTAGAGCGGCACGAGCTTACCCGCCGCTTCCGCGCCGATCCCCAGCACATTGCTTTGCATCAGAAAGCTGACGATCACCGAGCCGATCGCGACCTCGGCGCCCACGTAGAGAAAGATGCATGCCGTCCCGAAACCGAAGCGCCGCTGTCCCAGCAGATCCAGCGCGTGGCGGTAGGTGACGTCCTCGAGCGGGGTCTCCACCAACCGATTGCGGCGCAGCCAGACCAAGGCCGCCACCAGGACCAGCGCCGCCGCCAGGCCGAGATAGGTGCGAACGATGACGTGCGTTGCCTGTGTTCGAAAGGCGTCCAGTGCCGCGCCCGCGAGCTGCGATGGGTCCACCTTGGAGATCGATCCGAGGATCAGGATCGAACCCACGTATGGGAAAATGGTGGTACCGAGAGAATTGAATGCCTGCGCGAAGGTCAGCCGGCTGTGCGCGGTCGCCGGGGCGCCGAGCATGGAAATGAGCGGATTCGCCACCACTTGGACGATCGTGATGCCGGCGGCGAGCACGAACAAGGCGGCCAGAAAGGTCACGAACAGACCGGAGGAAGAGGCGGGTACGAACAGCAGGCAACCCGCGGTCATCATGAGCAGGCCGATCACGGCCGTGCGCATATAGCCCACACGCCGGACGATTGCCGCAGCCGGCAGCGAAATGACGAAATAGGCGGTGAAGAATGCCGATTGCACCAGCATCACTTCCCCATACGACAGGGTGAACAGTCCCTTGAGTTTCGGAATGATGACGTCGTTCAGACTGGTGATGCCACCGAATATGAAGAACAGCGCAAACACGAACAGGCGCAGGTCCGGCACATCTGCCGATGTTGTGCCCGACGAGCGGCCTGGGATGTTCGTTGTCATATCGACCCCTTGGGAACAACCCGCCCTGGAGCGGGCGCGATATTGTGACGTTAAATGGGCCGCCGCGAAGCCCGATATTCAGTGGGGCCGAGCTGAGAGCATTCCCTTGGGCAAACGGCCGCGGAGCGATGCCCGTTGCGGCACTCGGCCGTTGGCAAGCCAGACGAGTGTGCGACCCTCAGAACGGGTCACACACTCGCCGGCGGTACCGCGCAACGGTGCGGTGGCATCGTCAGAACTTGTACTTCAGCCCAAGATTGACCTCGCGTCCGAAAATGGGCCGACCCAAGGTAAATCCGCCAGCGGCACTGCTGCTACCACTCGCAGTGCGCGCGTTGGCCTCGGTGAGGCCAAGCTCGTTGGTGAGGTTGGTGCCCTGCAGACGCAACTCAAAGTTCTGGCCCATGTCGGCCACGATGCCGGCGTCGAGCGTGTCAAAGGCCGGCAGCACTTGTGCATTACCTGGGTCCGAATAGCGCAGTCCGACGTAACTGTAGGTCGCGAAGAAGCGCAGGCTGCCCCAGCCCATCGGGACATCGTATTCCGGTGTGAAGCGCGCCTGGAACCGCGGCTGTCTCTCCAGGACGTTGCCATCCTTGCCCGCGCCACCTGGGAAGGCGATGCCCGTGTAGGTGGAGTCCTGCCAATCGCCGGTTACCCCGAGACTCAGGTGCTCGATCGGCTGCCAATGGGCGGTAAAGTCGAGGCCCTTGCTGTCGGAACCGTAGGTGAAGACAAGATTCGTACCCACGCCATTGATGACAACGAACTGTTGAAATGGCACGCCGTTGAAGGTACGGTCGAAGACGTCAACGTCGGCATAGATCGTGCCGGTCTGCACACGGTAGCCGACTTCATAGTTCCGGATGCCCTCAATTTCCGGATCGCCGTTGCGCAAATCATCGAAGCTCGGAAAGCGATTGCCCTGATCGACGCGCGCGTAGACGCTCATATGCTGGCTGAGCTCATACGTGCCGCCCGCGGTCCAGGAGCCCTTTTTCTTTTCGAACACGTCGCATTGGGCGTTATTGCCCAAGCGCAGCGTCGTCTCACAATTCACGACGCTCCACGTGCCATTGGGGACACTGACATTATTGTTGTAGAAATGCAGCGGATTGTTGTCGAGGGGCTCAGATGTGTCGTTCTCGATCGTGCCATCGACCTTTTCCTCTTCCATTCGAAATCCAGCATCGACCAGCAGCGGCCCCACGCGCCACTGATCGGAAGCGAACAGCGCCGCATTCAGGCCTTGAAATCGATCGATCAAAGTGAAGAAGTTGGGAGCGATCAAACCGTTGTAGGACATCACAGCGCCGTTATTCAGCGTGAGTCCGATCAATTGCGCATTCGGTGTCGCGGTCATGAGCTCGGTGTTGCCGAGGTTCCAGTTATCATTCGAGCTGTAGGCCGCGAAATAGCTGCCCACGGTCAGATTGTTGCCGGGCACCAGCTCGAAGGTGAAGCGCAGGTCGTCGGTGAATGTCTGCAGGACCTTGTCCACGACCCAGAATCCGTTCGTTTCGACGTAGGTATTCGGATTCACGAGGGCACCGCTGCCGACGTACGTCGCGGTGCCGCCGGTTGCCAGGCCGGCGGCAGCCACTGCGGCCGGGCTGGCGTTCGCCGTGGCGATGGCGCTGGCGAGATAGCTGCTCATGGTCACCGGCGTGTTGCTGCCGTTGAACAGGCCGGCGGTCGGCATGTCACCGCCCGTAAACTGCAGCTTGTTGCTCAGGGAGACGGTGTCGCTGATATGCAAGTCAAGATCGCTGCCGAAGGTATGGAGGTTGGCGCCGCGCCCATCGGCCAGATTAGCCGTAAGGGGCGCGCAGCCCGGGCACTCCTGGACCGAGAGACCCTGAACGCCGCTGCCGGCATACCATCCGGTCAATGGATTGAATCCCGGGAAGCCCGAATAGCTGACACCGGTGCCGGTACCCTTGACCGATAGCGGCATGTCCGTGATGAACAGGTTCTTGTCGTTGAGCACACGCGCATAGAACATGATCGTTCCCTGGTCCATGCTGTGAGACAAGGTGGCGGTGAATTGTCCGCCCTCATCGGCGGGAAACTGCGAGGGGCGAACGCCGTCGGATTCACGATAGAAGCCGCCGAAGCTCGCGAACCAGCTCTCCGACAGCGGTCCGCCATAGAATCCATCGAGCCGGTACATCCCCTCGGAGCCTACGGTCAAGCCCAGATCCCCGTGCGGAGTCGCGGTGCCCTGGCGCAGGATAAAGTTCGCGGTCGCGCCAAGCTGGCCATCGGAGAACACCACCGACGGGCCACCCAGCACCACCTCGGCGCGCTCGACGGTGTCGTCGAGGCGAAACATCGAGGAATCGTCGAGGAAGGACAGGTTGTGTGACGGATACACCGGTGAGCCGTTTATCGAATAGGTCACGTACGGCGCGCCGCTGCCACTCGGGTAGCCCGCCAGCTCGATGTTAGGTCCGGCCTCACCGCCGCCGGACTCCGCCCAGACGCCAGGCACGATCTTCAGCAGGTCGGCTGAACTCGATGGGCCAACGTCTCGAATCTCCTCCAGGCTCGCGGTCGTGATCTGGAAGCTGGCGTCTAGCTTTCTGACGCCGCCGGAGGCGGTCGCGGTCACCACGATCTCCTGCAGATCCGCCGTGTTGGCGGCGCTCGCATCGGCTGGCGCCACCTGATTCGCAGGGGCCTGGCCGGGCTGCGCCGCTTCCTCTTGCCCATAGGCGTGACCGCCGGCCAGCACCGCCCCACTGAGGGCAAACAAACCGGCAATGCGGGTGAACAGTCCTCGATGATTCATGCTCGTGTCCCCCTTGGTCTGTGTTTCATTCGGCGGATCCTGAGAGTCCCCGGCCGCTCCGGCCGCTCCGGCCGCACCGACCGCGCTGATAGCGATGGTCGTTGCGCTGATTTGTTTGAATGACAAGCCGGTGCCGTCCAACAACCGGCGCAGGGCTTCGATCACCGTGAAGTCCCCACGGACAGTCACCGACTGATGTTTCGCGACCAAAGACGACGCAAACACCAAAGTGATATCCGCCTGCCGCGCAAACTCGGTCAGGGCCGATGCAGCGCCCTGGCTCTGGATATCGAAATGCCGCAGCCCGTCGTCGGCAATGGCTTGAACTGCAACCATCGTCAGGCCCAGACAGCGGATAAGCACCAGGATGCGTGGGTACCGCGAATCAGGCCGGCGCGCGTTGCAGCGGTCGGGACGGCCGCGCGGAACCGAGGCGGTATGTTGTCTGGAAAAGACATTCCGCATTACTCCCCCTTGCTGCCCTTCCGTCGATTTAAATCGTCGCGACGGATAGGTTTCTGCAATGACTAGACGATTGACGGCGGAAAAACCACCACTCCTCGACGTCCCGGCGAGGCAGGCGACTATGGCGGAAACGAGGATTGGCCGCTGGAACGATCAGCGGCGCGGGTCGACGTACATCAGTCCATCGGCGGTACGCCGGATAGTCACCGGCAATGCCGCCTGCAGGCCATCAAGAAATCCCTGCACATCGTCGGTGCGGAAGCGGCCGCCGACACGCAGAGCCGCAACCCTCGGATCGCTGACGACAATGCGGGCATCGGTATAGCGCTCGATTTCGCTTACGGCCTGGGACAGCGGTTGCCCGTCAAAAATAATCGCACCTTCGCGCCATGCCAGTTCGCTGGACAGCTGTTGTTGACTCACGGGCACGATCGCGTAGTCGGCACTGGCGGTCGAGAGTTGCTCGCCGGCGTTGAGGGCGCGAACTGTCGTCAGGCCGGCGGGCCGACTGCGCTCATCGGGAGCTTGCTGCGGGACAGTCTGGGCCTGGACCTCGACGCGCCCTTCATTCACCACGACATCGACATGCTGGTCAGTTCGCAGGCGCACCTCGAATTCGGTGCCGACGGCCCGCACGACCGCATCTCCCGCGTGCACCAGAAACGGTCGTGAGCGATCATGCGCGACCTGGAAGTGCGCCTCGCCTTTGCGCAGATAAAGTTGCCGGACGCGACGGGTCAGATCCGTTTCCAGGATTGTATTGGTGTTTAACGTGACGACCGACCCATCGATCAGTGTGACATTCCGTTGCTGGCCTACGGCGGTCGCAAGAACCTGGACTTCACTGCCCTGTCGCAGCCAGGCGGCGCCCGCAATAGCCAGCGCGATCGTCGCAGCGACTGCATACCACCAGGAATGCCGGCCGTGTGTCGGTGCTAGCTCTGCGGCGTCGGTGAAGGCGGCAATCTTCTCGCCGCGTGTGGCCTCGGCCAGACCGTCCAGAGACTTCCACGCTTTGGACATTTCGTCCATCGCACGTCGATGGCGCGGATCCTGGCGCACCCAGGCATCGAAAGCGCGTTGATCGATCGCACTGACGTCGGCCGAGTCCAGACGCCAGGTCCACGCCGCCGCCTCTTCGTCGATCTCGGCGCGCGTGCGCAGCCGGACGATTTCACTCATCACCGTCTCCGCTGCCAGTAACGCGACGCGGCGCCGCGGACTTGATCTTCGCCTCCGTCACTTCCAGCAGACCCAGCTCACGAAGGTGATCCCGGCAGCGCACTAGACCCTTCGCCACGTGCTTCTCGATGGTGCTGCGGGAGACGCCAAGCACCTCCGAGATCTCGGCATGGCTGAGCTTGAAGACCTTGCGGAGCACAAATACCCGTCGGCACAGCGGTGGCAATCGATCCACCGCAGCGCAAAACGACTCGAATCGGCGACCGGAGTCAAGCTGCTCATCCGCAGGTACCTCCTTAGAATAGACGCCTAGCTGCTCTAAATCCGCCATGCTGTCGGTTGCCTGCGTTTTTTGGCTCCTGGCACGTTCCACAGCCAGATTATGGGCGATCCGGAACAACAGAGCTTTGGGCGAGTCGACCGCGCGAAAATCCGCGAGGGCGTACAGGCGGACATAGGTTTCCTGGATCAAATCCTCGACATCCTCGGCGCCGTACGTGAATTTTTTCAGATAGCGATGTAACGCCGCCCGGTGGCGATAGATCTGATTCAGGAACCACTCATGTCGCTCATCGGCCATTGGAAACTCTCCAAGCGGTCCGACCCCCCAAGACACAGCGCTCGCCGTTAGATTACTCTTTTAGGCCCCCACGGGAAACTGCCCGGCGATCGATCACATCGGCATACGTGGCGCCGCTCGCCGACTGCGACGCGCGTCCCTTGGTTCTGTCGCAATTTGTGCACGCGTCATGTTAAATACCCGCGCGTGCAGCGAACGAAGGCCCACATGAGCCACATGAGCCACATGAGCCCCATATCGGAGGATCCGGCGCTCCGGCAGCGATTCCTGGTCGGGATGAGCCATGCGGCTTGCACGGTCAATGTCGTCACGACCGACGGCGTTGCGGGCCGGCATGGCGTCACGGTGTCGGCCATGGTCTCAGTCTCCGCCGATACGCCCCGGCCGACGCTGCTGATCTGTATCCACGAACGTAGCCCGGTCGCCGCCGCAGTGCTGGAAAACGGCGTCTTTTGCGTCAATGTTCTACGCGAGGACCAAGCGTACATCTCCGACAGCTTTGCCGGGCGGAGCGGCGCGCGCGGTCTGGGAAAGTTCGATTGTGCGCGCTGGACATCGCAGGTAACAGGAGCGCCGCGCGTCGTTGACGCACTCGTTGCCTTTGATTGCCGTGTCACGGCGAGCCAGCACGTGGGTACACACCACGTCGTATTTGGCTCCGTGCACGATATTTTTGTGTCCGGCGGCGGTGCGCCATTGATCTATGCCAATCGCGCCTACGGCGTGCCGCAGCGGTTTCACCGGCGCGTCGCGCCGTCCACGGACGCCGCGCCGGCACAGGGTGCGCTTGCGCTGGGTTGCTTCCTGACATTCGCGCCCTATCTCGTTCCCGCGCTCATTGCCCGACTCACAAAGCTGCACCCTGGGATCGCACTCACGCTCGTGGAAGCCGATCAGGGCCATCTGCTTGCCAGTCTGCGCAGGGAGGACCTCGACGTGGCGCTGCTCTACAACTTTAACCTTGGGGACGACATCGATGTAGAGCATCTCGCGGAGCTCAGGCCCTATGTGTTGCTGCCCGATGGTCACCCGATAGCCGAATCACCTGCCGTCACGCTCGAGGCGTTGATAGCCGAGCCCCTGATTTTGCTCGACGTCGAGCCGAGCCGCGACTACTTTCTATCGCTGTTCCGGGATCAAGGTCTGGAGCCACTGGTTGGCCATCGCACGAGCTCTTTCGAGATGGTGCGCGGCCTGGTCGGCCATGGGTTGGGGTACAGCCTGCTCGCCACCAAGCCCGCGAACAACATGTCCTACGACGGGCGCGCACTCGTGACGCGACCGCTCGCGAGCGCCGTGGCAAACAGCCATCTGGTGCTCGCGCACCTTGCGCGCCGGCCGATGAATGCCAACGCGCAGTCATTCGCCGGGCATTGCCGCTCGTTCTTCCATGACTGACAGGTTCGATTTGCAGGAGATCTGGAGATGAAAAATAGCCCGAGCGGTTTACTGGCGCCGGCCGCCCTGGTGTTTGCGGCCCTTGTCGGCGCCGAGGCCAACGCCGCGGCGGCCAGAATTCCGGTACGCGTAGTCGTGGTCACCACCTTTGAACTGGGCGAAGACAGTGGCGATACGCCGGGGGAATTCCAATACTGGGTCGAACGGCTACCGCTCACGCAGACTGTGCCCTTCGAGCTGGGTCAACGCGCCTTGCGCTACAATCCGTCGAAGCACGTCCTGGGCATCGTTGTCGGCAGCGGATCGATCAACAGTTCCGCCTCGATCATGGCTCTCGGCCTGGACCCTCGCTTTGATCTGTCCAAGGCATATTGGGTCGTGGCGGGCATCGCCGGCGTCAATCCAAATACGGGATCGGTGGGATCAGCCGCCTGGGCGGAATGGGTGGTGGATCGCGATCTGACTTACGAGATCGATGCGCGCGAGATGCCTGCGGCCTGGTCCACCGGCTTGATTCCGCTCACCCGCAGCCGGCCGTTCCAGAAGCCGCCGCCGCCGCCCGGGATCTTCAGCCCGAATGTGTATCACCTGAACACCGAGCTGGTGAATTGGGCCTACAAGCTCACGGCGAACATTCAACTTGATGACAGTGCGGATCTGCGGGCGATTCGCGCGCGGTATCCCGATCAACCCGAGGCCATGCGTCCGCCCCACGTCATGAAGGGCGATGAGGTTTCGGCGAATGACTGGTGGGTCGGCACGCTGATGAACAAGGCCGCGGAGGATTGGATGGCGTACTGGACCGACGGCAAGGGAATATCGGTCACCACGGCGATGGAAGACTGCGGCGTGATCCATTCCCTGCAGCGGCTCGCCAGGGTGAAACGTGTCGATGTCGAACGCATCCTGGTTCTGCGCTCGGCCTCCGATTATTCCGCTCCGGGCAAGGGCCAAACGGCGGCCGAACTCCTCGCCAGCGAGGCGTCGAGTGATAGCGCGACGCAGCTGTCGGCATTCATCCCCTCCCTGGAAGCCGCTTACCGCGTGGGATCGGTCGTAGTCGACACTCTGTCGTCGGATTGGGCCCACTACGCAGCGCATCTGCCCGCCGCGGCGCCGTGAACGAGGCGCGCAGGCTTCGTTATGAATCAAATCGATCTCAAGCAACGAGTCGCGATCATCACCGGTGGCGCGCGCGGCATCGGTTACGCGGTCGCCGAGCGTGTGCTTCGCTCCGGTGGCATGGTGTCGTTGTGGGACATCGACGCCGCGCGACTCAAACAGGCTGGCGACGGTTTGTCCGCATTCGGGCAGGTGGATACGCGCGTCACGGAACTCACGAGTGAGGAGGCGGTGCAGGCCGCCACCGAGGGCACGCTCGGCCGGTTCGGGCGCATCGACATCCTGGTGAACAATGCCGGAATTACCGGCGGCAACGGTCTTGCCTGGGAGCTTGATCCGCTGATATGGCGTCGCGTCATCGAGGTCAACCTGGTTGGTCCGTACCTGACCTGCCGATGCGTCGTGCCGATCCTGCTGCAGCGGGGGTACGGGCGAATAATCAATGTTGCATCGATCGCCGGCAAGGAAGGCAACCCGAACGCCTCGCACTACAGCGCGTCCAAGGCGGGATTGATCGGCTTCACCAAATCGCTTGCGAAGGAATTGGCCAGCAGGAATATCCTGGTCAACTGCGTGACGCCGGCCGCCGCGAAGACCGAAATGTTCGCGCAGATGAAAACAGAGCATATCGACTACATGCTCTCCAGGATTCCAATGAACCGCTTCGTGGAACCGGACGAAATTGCCGCGACGATCTGCTGGCTCGCAAGCGAGGACTGTTCTTTTGCGACCGGTGCCGTATTCGACATTTCCGGTGGTCGCGCCACCTATTGAAGGCTTGCCGTGCTCGGGCGCTGCGCGCCAGCAGTCTGCACTTATCGGGCTCTAATGGTCTTACTTGTCGAGCATCGGCCGGCCTTCGTGGCTGACCAGTAAATCGTGCATGTCGTTAGCGTGTTCCTCTTCCTGTGCCAGTATTCGCTCGAGCACAACCCGGGTCGTGGGATCCTTGTCGCCGAAGTATCGAATCAAGTCGCGATAGGTCTCCACCGCGATCCGCTCCGCGACCAGGTTCTCTTCGATCATCTGGACCAGGTTGGCGCCTTCGACGTATTCCGTAGCCGCGCGCAACGCCAGTCCTTCGGGGTTCAGGTTGGGCTTTCCGCCGAGCTGGTTGATACGTTCACACAGTAGGCCCAGGTGTTCGAGTTCCTCCTTTGCGTGCTGAGCAAACTCTTCCTTGACCGCATCGCTGGAGATGCCGGTTGCGCAAGTGGCGTGGAATTGATAGCGCAGGACACAGACGACCTCGGTGGCGACGGCGTTATTCAGCAATGCAATCGCTTCCTCGACTTTTCCCTGGTAATTGCGCGTGATCGCGCCCTGCGTCAAATGTTTCCTGGCCTCGAGGCGTAATTTCTTGATGTCGCTTAAAAACGTCTTTGAGCTACTCATGCATGCCTCCCGGTGGTATTCACGACAGTGGCCGTGAAATGTCTCGTCGATCCAATTGTGCTGCCTGGCTGCCGGCGCGTCAGCGGCCGCCGGCCGGTTCGCGTGCCTTGAGCTCCGATACGGTATAGATGGCCTCCGGCATTGCTTCGAGTCTTGCGCGCGGTATCGGATCACCGCTGGCGTCTGAAAGGCCGTAGGTCCCGTCCTTAATCTTCTGCAGGGCGCGCTCGATGCGCGCCAGACGCTGCTGGCTGCGTTCGACCGTCGTCCCGTCGATTTCCAGCAGCGCGAGCTTCTGCGCGTCGTCCTCGGACTCGTGTGCTTGGCCGAGCGACTGCGAACGGATCTCGGTCTCTTCGGTCTCCCCGGCCTGCGCGGCGCGCAACAGCTGCTCGCGGAGCTGCGTCAACTTGTGGCGCTGTTGCTCGATAAAGGCATGGTCCAATATCGGTGCTTGGCGGCTCATGATTGCTCCCGGTACCTGGTTTGCAGTGCTTTGACTGGTGGGTAGCTGCAGCCCCGGGATCGTAGCCGGGGCTGTCTGCCAGCATCGCGGTCACGATGACGGGCGGACATTATACCTTCGAGGCGGCGCGTTTGCCGACGCCGTTCAAGGCAGCGAACTCCGTGTCACTGAGGTCGATTCCGGCCGCGGCGACATTCTCTTCCAGGTGCGACTGGCTGGATGTTCCCGGAATGGGAAGCATGACGGGACTGCGCCTGAGCACCCAGGCGAGCGCGACTTGCCCGGGAGTCGCGCGATGCCGCCGGGCGATGTCATCGAGGGTCGTCCCGGGTTTGGTGAGATCGCCCGCGGCCAGTGGAAACCAGGGGATGAATCCGATACCCTGCGAGGCACAGAAGTTCAGGACATCTTCGCTGGTGCGATCGAGGAGGTTGAATCGATTCTGCACCGTGGCTACCTTGAACACCTTCGAGGCAGCCTGGATGTCCGGCACGGACACCTCGCTCAAGCCTGCGTGCCGAATGACGCCGGTATCGATCAGCGTTTTGACGGCGCCGAATTGTTCGTCGCGTGGGACCTTGGGATCGATCCGGTGCAGTTGCCACAGCCCGATCTGCTCGACACCCAGCCGATGACAGCTGGTATGCGCCTGCTGGATCAGATATTCCGGTCTCCCCAGCGGGGTCCACCGGTCCGGGCCCGTTCGGACGAGACCGGCTTTGGTAGCGATGAGCATGTCACGGTAGGGATGGAGCGCTTCACGGATCAGCTCCTCGGCAACGTCGGGTCCGTACGAGTCCGCCGTGTCGACGAAATTCACGGCCAGATCGGGCAGTCGCCGCAAAGTGCGCAACGCTTCGGCGCGATTGGCCGGGGGCCCCCAGATACCGGGGCCCGTAAGACGCATACTGCCAAAGCCCAGGCGGTGGATGCTGGTCTCGCCTCCAACACTGAACGTTCCGGACTTCTCCGCCGTAATCTCAGCGCTCACGATGTCTCCTGTACGGCAAATCCTGCGGGTCGCGCGGCACTTCCCGGTCGATAGGGGATGGCATTACCGTACAACGCGGCTCAGGCGCGATCAAGCCGATTATTGGACTTTGTCATGGCGCGTACTGAGCCTCGCCGTTGCCAAACGACCAGTTTTCCTTCTTGACCTCGACCAGGTTGATGAATACGTCCTCGCGGCGCAGCCCGAGGCGCTCATGCAGACCGTCGGCGATGGCTTTGTAGAATGCCTTTTTCATTTCCACCGTCCGCCCTTCGTTGAGCGTCACCTGAATCACAATGGCATCCGCGGATCGATGGATACCGAGATAATTCGGATCGATGACCAGGTCCGCAACCGAATGTTCGACGATCACCTGGAAGCGATCATCCTTCGGGACGTTGAGGACCCTGATCATCGCCTGGTAAACGGTGTCGCCAACGGCGCTGCGGTAGTCGGCGGGTTTGCCGGCCGGAAGATCGATACGGGCGAGTGGCATTGGATTTCCTCCGTTCGAGAACGCAGCCATTGTGACCCGGATGCGAAATCAGTGCACGCTCGCGGCAGGGTATGTCTAATTGTCAGTGACCGGGCAACCAAGGGAGCATTTCACATGTCGTTGACGCTCTACGCGCACCCATTCGCCGCCTATTGTTGGAAAGTATTGATCGCTTTGTACGAGAATGCGACGCCGTTCGACTATCGAGTGGTCGAGGACGCCGCGGGCTGGGCGGAATTAGAGTCCCTTTGGCCGATAAAGAAATTTCCCCTGCTCAGAGATGGTAAGGCGACAATCATCGAATCGAGCATCATCGTGGAGTACTTGATGCGTCACTATCCCGGAGCGAAGCGGATGATACCGGTGAGCGATGATGCGGCACTGCAAGTGCGCTTCATGGATCGGGTCTTTGATAACTACGTCATGACGCCGATGAACACGCTGGTCGTGGACCGAATACGTGCGCAGAACGAGCGGGATGCGAAGGGCGTTGCCGATGCGAGGAATATGCTGGACGTTGCGTATGGATGGTTGGAGAAGCAGGTCAGGCAGGAACAGTGGCTCTGCGGTAACGAATTTTCGCTGGCGGAGTGCTCCGCCGCCCCCGCGCTGTTCTATGCCGATTGGGTCCATCCGATCGGGGACCGGTTCCCTGCTGTGAATGCTTACCGCCGCCGGGTGCTTGGCAGGCTCTCCGTTGCCCGCGTGGTCGATGAGGCGCGTCCGTACCGCAAACTATTTCCTCAAGGAGCGCCGGACCAGGACTGACAGTCATGTTGCACTGTTCGTCATCTTGAAGCGCTAATTACGTGGATCTTCATCTGGCGGGTGCTCGGCCGTCACTCGGCGCTCCTTTGGCGGCCCAGCCGGATCGCCGGCCAGAGCGGAATCGATGTCGCGCATCGTCGGGGAATAGGCTTCCGAATTCGGGATTGCCGTTACACCCGCCGCGCAGGTGCTCAGTTGTTCAGCATGTCGCCGGCTGGTATATATCGACAACTGGGAACGGGAAGAGAATGCGACACCGAGCAACGGAGTTTTGTCACAGCATTTTGGCCACGGGCGTCATCGCGCTGGCGATCAGTTGCTTGCCGGTCGCTTGGGTGAACTCACAGAACCAGCCTATCCCGTACGGGCTCAATTCCCGAACACCGTCCAAACCCTATTTGAATCTGCCTGCCCGGCCGGACGGCAAGATTCCGCCGCTACTGTCTCAAACCGGAGCCTTCAGCGATGTGCGGCATCTGGTTCCCGTCAAGAGTCTCCTCCCGTACGACCTTATAGTGGCCTTCTGGTCCGACGGGGCGTCGAAAACACGCTGGGTTGCCATTCCGGACGCGAAGGTAAAATTTTCAGCGACTGGCCCATGGGTCTTTCCTGCAGGCACCGTGTTCGTCAAACATTTCGATCTACCGACGGACCCATTCAACCCGAATGCGAAACGGCGCCTCGAAACGCGCCTCCTGGTCCGGGACAGCGCGGGCGGCGTGTATGGGGTGACTTATAAGTGGCGCGCAGATCAAAGCGATGCGGATCTGTTGCCGGGCAGCCTGTCAGAGGACATCCCACTCAAAACGGCTACCGGGCAATCGGGTCGGCAGAGCTGGTACTACCCGAGCCGCAAGGACTGTCTGACCTGTCACACTGCGGGAGGCGGTGGCGTGCTCGGGGTCAAGACACGCCAGATGAATCATGACTTCGCTTACCCGACGGGCGTCACGGACAACGAGCTGCGCGCCTGGAACCGAGTCGGTCTGTTCGAGCCGGCCATCCAGGCAACGGACCTGGCGGCGTTTCCGACCCTTGCGGCGGCCGAGGACGATACTCGCAGCATTGAGGATCGCGCCCGTTCGTATCTGGATGCAAATTGTTCGCACTGCCACCACCCCGGCGGAACGGTGGCTTACTTCGACGCCCGGTTTACCACGCCTCTGGCCCAGCAAGGATTGATCAATGGCCCGGTGTTGCTCGACCAGGGAATCGATCGGCCAAGGATCATTTCACCGCACGACATCTGGCGCTCCATTGCGTACATGCGCGTGAACACGGACGGTGATGTAAGGATGCCGCCGCTCGCGCGCGAGACTGTCGATTACAAGGGTGTGGCGCTTCTCAGACAGTGGATCATGAGTCTGCCGGGTCGGCCCGTACTGGATCCGCCCACCCTGTCACGGCCGGGTGGCACGTACGATGCACCGATCGATATCGCATTGCAGGACAGTGAGCCAGGCGCTGCGATTCATTACACCCTGGACGGCAGCGAGCCGGGCGCCTCCGACCCGCTTTACGACGCGCCCATCCGAGTGAGCGACTCGAAGGTTCTGCGCGCCAGAGCGTTCAAGGACGGTTTCACGCGCAGCATTACTACGCAGGAAGTGTATGTCGTCGGTCCGTAGTTGAGTGATTGACTAGCGTGGATTGGGCACGATCACAATACCCCACGGGCTCTGGCCCGCCTGAATCCGAGCAATCTCCTTGCCCGTCTGCAGATCCACGACCGACACATCGTTGGAGGGTCCATTGGCGGCGTAGAGATATTTGCCATCGGGCGAAATGACCAGCCCCCAGGGACGAGTGCCGACCTTGATGCTGTCGAGCAGCTGGTAGGAATGGCTGTCGATCACCGATACGGTACCAGCGCGCCCATTGCTGACATAAATTCTCTGTCCATTCGGCGCCACGCGCACGCGTACCGGCCGCGACCCAGGCGGCAGCGTGATGGTCTTCAAAACCGTGTGCTGGGCGGTATCAATGATGTTCAATTGACCGACCGACTCTGATGGAATGACCCCAATGCTCGCGCCCGGTAGAAAATCGATGCTGCGTGGGCGTGGGGGCACCGTGAAGTGCCCGATCGTCTTGTAGCTGGCTGTATCAATCACGTAGATTTCGCCGCCAGATTCGCAGGTGACGTAAAAGCTCTTGCCATCGGGCGCCGTGCCCACGCCCTCCGGCTCCTGCCCGACCGGAATGATATGCGTCACCTTGCCACTGGCGATGTCAATTACGCTAGCCGCTTTGACGTCTTCGTTGGATATATAGAGTTCGGTCCCGGATTTGCTGAGGGAGAATTCCTCGGGATCGGATCCCACAGAGAGTTTGCCGGTCAGCTTCCGTTGCGCGACGTCGATCACGCCAATGCCATCGGCGGATTTATCGGCGTGCGTAGTATCATCGTCGTCATCATCCTTGCCTCTCTGGAAGATCGGATTGCCCTGGGCATCCAGCTTCGGTGGTGGGGCAATGGGAGTGCCACTCATGGCCACGTAGACCGTCTTTCCGTCAGGGCTCACCTGGATGCCGCGCGGCCGCTTGCCGACCGGAATCGTCGCTACGACTTTGGAATCGCTGCCGTTGATGACCGTGACATCGCCGGATTTCTCGTTGGATACAAAGATCTGGTAATTCTGACCCGCCAATGTTTGTGCCGGCAAAGGCGAGCACGCAATCAGTGTCAGGCAAAGTCCAAAGCCTAGCCGGGCAGGGTGGTCACGCATGAACATAGGGATGAGTCCTTAAGCGCCAGGCGATCGTGGTAACTGCAAGTATAAGCTTAAGCCGCGCGCGTATTTGCTATTTTGGCATTCAAGTGGCGCTCACCCCGACTGGCAAGTCCTTCTCATCGCGGTGCAGGCCAGAATCTCGCGCATCGTGTGGATCGGCGCCGCGTTAAGATTCCCACCTTCTTCGCTATGCTCAACACGGACCGGCCTATCCGTTTGCCATCTACGAGGGAGTACGGATAACGTTCTGAAGTGTCACGCGTGATGCGGGCTTGTAATAGATGGATTGTTCGCGTCGATCGGCCGCCATCGCTTTCAGCCACGTGCTCGCCTAAGACGCTCCGTGCGGGTTCCGTCGAATTCGCGCGCAAGGCGGCGCAGAAGCTGTCCCGATTCCGTTGCGGTCAGCGGTGGACTCAGGAAAAACCCCTGTACCAGCGTGCAGGACTCTTCCTGCAGGAACAGCAGCTGTGCGAGGTCCTCCACGCCTTCCGCGACGACCTCTAGATTGAGCGTCTTCGCCATCGCAATTATGGTCGCCGCAATTACCCGATCTTCGCCGTTGTTCTGAACGCGCCGAATAAATGAGCCATCGATTTTCAGTCGATCGATTGGAAACTCCCTTAGCCGACCGAGACTCGAGTAGCCGGTGCCGAAATCATCGATGGAGATCTGGACCCCGATTGCCTTGAGCTCCCCAAGGACCTGCCTCGTCCAGTCCTCGTTCACCATGATCACACTCTCAGTGATCTCCAGTTCCAGCGTGGCGGGGAGTAAGCCCGTGTCGCGCAGCACGGCTGCAACGAGCCCCGGGAAACTTCGTTGGGCCAGCTGCAGCCCGGAGACGTTCACGGCAATGCGCACGGCCGAAAGGCCCTCATCGTGCCACGCCTTGGCTTGCGTACACGCAGCGCGCAGGACCCACTCGCCAATGGGCAGGATCATGCCGGTCTCCTCTGCGACCGGAATAAAATCCAAAGGTGGCACTTGTCCGAGCTCCACGTTTGTCCAGCGAAGCAGCGCCTCCATACCGACGATCAACCCGGTACCCAATGCGAACTGCGGCTGGAACCGAAGAGAAAGTTCGTTGCCGGCGATGGCGCCGGACAGCTTGCCCTCCATGGTCAGGCGCTTCAAAGCATTCGCGTTCATGGAAGGTTTGAAGAAGCTGAAAGTGCCGGGACCCTGGCGTTTGGCAAAGTACATCGCGAGATCAGCGTTTTTGAATAGCGTTTCGAAGTCCTCGCCATCGGTCGGATAGATGGCGATGCCGATGCTGGGGGTCACCATGACTTCGTGTCGTGCGAGCACGATTGGGCGCATGATTGCCGATAGAATGCGGGTGGCGACAATCCCGGCCTGGTCTGGGGCATCGATACCCGACATCAGGAACATGAACTCGTCACCCCCCAGCCTGGAAAGATCCCCATCGCCGGTGCTCCCGGGCATCGCTCGCTCTACGCGGTCGCCGGAGCGCACCGCCTCGCGCAGGCGCAATGCCGTCATGCGCAGTAAATCGTCGCCGACACTGTGGCCGAGCGTATCGTTGATGCGTTTGAATTTGTCGAGATCGATGCAAAGCAACGCCATCTGGCGCTTGTTCGTCTGGGCTTGGTCCAGTGCACTTGCCACTCGGCTGCGGAAATGCTCGCGGTTCGGCAAACCCGTCAGCTGATCGTAATATGCAAGCCGTCGAATCTGGTCGGCGGCTACCCGACTTTCCGTGACGTCGCGGGCGAGCACAATGAAGTGCGGCGTCCGACCTGAATCCACCGGCCTGGACACGGAAAGCTCGACCCAGGCCGTTCCGACCGGCAACCGGATCTCAAGCTGCTTGCCGATCGAGACGCCGGTTTCGTACGCTTCCTGCATCGCCGAGCGGCACACACGCGCCGCTTCTGGCGATAGGACCTCCTCTACGGTCTTGCCAATGAAATTCTCGACCCGCGGGGCCAGCGAGTCCGAGCGCGGCGGATGGTACTGAACGTAGCGCCCCTCAATGTCGAGCTCAAACAGTAGATCTGGGAGGGCCGTCAAAAGGGCCGTATTGCGAGCCTCCGCGGTTCTGAGATCCAGCACAGCCTGATAGCCGCGCAGCAGGTACCGCACCCGATGGCCAAGCAGCGACCAGTTGATCGGCTTGGCTATGAAGTCCGTGGCGCCCGCTACGTAGGCCGCGTCGACGGAGCGGACATCATCGAACCCAGTGACCATGACGATCGGTAGCAGCGGACCGGCCTCGAGACGCAGTGCCGCACAGACCTCATATCCGCTCAGACCTGGCATGTCCACATCTAGCATAACCATGTCCGTGGGTTTGGCGCGGAACTGCTGCAAGCCATCCGCACCGTCGACCGCAGTGCTGACAGCGAAGCCAGCCTTTTGCAAAGCAGCACGCATCAACGTAATCGCCGTGAGATCATCATCGACGACCAGAATCGTCTTGGTGGTGATGGTCATGCTGCCTCTTGCAAAATCTCATACATGCGGGCGACGGCGCGTTGATGCTCGGGTCTGACCTGTATGAGGAGTTCGCGGGCGTCTGCGAGTCGCCCTTCGCGTCCGAGCTGTTCGAGTTGACGATAAAAGTCCGACAGGGTTTTTGCACCGACATTGGCGGTACTCGACTTCAAAGCGTGAGCGGCGGCGGCCAACTGCCCACCGTCGAGCGCGAGGATCGCGTTTTCAACACGCGCTACAGATTCGCCCGCAGACTCTATAAAGATGCGTAAGATTGTCTTCACGAGATCCATGCCACCGGTGGGATCGAGTTCACGTACCGCCTGCAACGCCCGTAAGTCGATGGCGTCGGACCCTGGCGCAACCGCAGCATCCCGGGCGTCGACGGACTCGTGGGCGGTAGTTGTGCTGCTTGCCGCGCCCGCGCGCGGAAGCCATCGAGCGAGTAGCGCCTGCAGTTGCGTCAGCTTGAACGGTTTTGGCAGAAAATCGTTCATGCCCGCTTCGAAGCAGTTTTGTTCGTCACCTTGCAGTGCGTTGGCGGTAACGGCAGCGATCGGCAGGCGCTCACCGCGCCCCGACGGCAGTCGGCGGATGGCGACCGTGGCCTGGAACCCGTCCATCACCGGCATCTGGCAGTCCATCAGCACCAAGTCGAAGTCGCAGTTCTGCACCAGCTCGACCGCCTGTTGTCCGTTGCTGGCGAGAGTGACCTTCACCCCGAGGCTGGTCAACATCGCGTTAAGAACTTGCTGATTGATCAGATTGTCCTCGACCACCAGAACCCTCCGCTGTAATGAAAGTCCGGCGTCTACCGAGTCGGCGGTGGGCACATCTATGTGTGGCGCAACAGGGGCCAACATGCTGCAAAGAACTCGAAGCAGGTCGGCGCGTCGGATTGGTTTGTTGAGGAAACGCTGGACGCCGGATGACTGCCGCTCCGGCTCGGTCAAGTTGGAGGCTGTGGAGGTGAGGATCATGAGCGGCGTGCTAGCAAAGTCAGGGCTACGCCGGATCGCCCCGGCCAGTTGCAGGCCATCCATTCCGGGCATGTGCATGTCGAGAATCGCGAGCGCAAACCGTGAGCCCGTGCGGGCTGCCCTCGCCATCAACTCCAGGGCTTCCACCCCGCTGCGTGCACACGAGACGCGCATTTTCCAGCCTTCTAGTTGCTGCTGCAGAATCTCCCGATTGGTCTGGTTGTCGTCCACGACCAGCACGTGTGCATCCTCGAGGGCCGTCGGCTCCACGCGTTCCTGCGGTAAGGCTCTCGTTTTCGGCAGATTGAGATTGACGATAAATCGCGAGCCATGGCCCGGCGAGCTCTCCACGCGAATCGTGCCGCCCATTAAAGTCAGGAGGCGGCGGGAAATGGCCAGACCGAGGCCGGTACCGCCGTATCGGCGGGTGGTCGAACCGTCCGCCTGCGAGAAATGCTCGAAGATTCTATCGAGCGTTTCCGCTGCAATCCCGATGCCCGTGTCCTCCACGGACAGGCTCAGAGCGACCTCCGTGTCAGTCTCACTTTCCAGCCGCAGGCGCACGACGACTTCGCCGTGTTCGGTGAACTTGATCGCATTGCCAACCAGGTTGGCCAGGACCTGACGCAGGCGGAGCGGATCGCCACGCACCCCCGGTAGTGCAAAGTCCAGCGGCGTGAACTGCGCCGCCAGTTCAAGGCCCTTCTTTTCGGCGGAGTGAGCGAACATTGCCAGAGTCTCCTCGACCAGATCGACCAGGCTGAAGGCGACGGACTCAAGCGTCATGCTCTCAGACTCGATCTTGGAGAAATCAAGAATGTCGTTGATGACGCCCAGCAGATGCTCCCCGGAGGTCTGAACGGCAACGCCCCACTCTCGCTGCCGGGGTGTGAGGTCGCTGGCCAGAAGCAGGTCGTTCATTCCGATCACACCGTTCAAAGGCGTACGAATTTCGTGGCTCATGGTTGCAAGAAACTCGCTCTTTGCCAGACTCGCGGCTTCTGCAGCCTCCTTGGCATGCTGCAGATCGGCGGTGCGCTCTACGACTTGATCTTCGAGATGATCGCGCTGGGCCGCCAGGTGCGCGTCGCGCTCTTCGATGTTTTCGAGCATGCCATTGAAACCCCGCGCGAGTGCGTCGAGTTCTGCGATGTTGCTGGAGGCCGCCCGCACCGTAAAGTCGGCTGAGCCGGACACCCTGTCCGTCAGCCCGGTCAATTTCGACAGCGGTAGCAGTACTGAGAGATTGAGCCGTCTTAGCATCAGACTGCTGACCATCAGCGCTATGGCTACCGCGAGGAGCGTGACGAGCATCTGAGAGGCAAGTTGCCGGTAGAGTCCGGCGACATCGATGCGCAGGTACAGGGTTCCGCGACGTTCGCCCTGGAAAAGAACTGGCTGCAAAATGTCGATGCGAGCCAACGTGATCGTGACGCTGGCGGACAAGGCATCAAGCGCCGGAGGCACGGGCGCTTGTGCTTCGCTCCGGTAGGAGGTGAACAGCTTCCGCTGTAGCGTGTACAGGGCGGCGACGTGGACGTTAGGCGCATTGCGCAGCGTCTGCAGTAGCTCCTGCGCCGCGGTCTCATCCTGAAACATCAGAGGCGCGGCGGCGCTTTCGGCCAGCATCTTGGCCTGGACCCGGGTGGTGTTGGCCAGGCTGAAGAGGCCGAGCATGAAGCTGCTGGCAATGATGATCGGCGCGACGATGGCGATCGCTGCACACAGGGTAATCCGATTGGTGCGTCGCAGACGCGCACCGATCGTGACGCTGCGTGGCTGCGTGTCGTCGCCGGTCATTGAAACACCTCAGTCGCCAGGCTCAACAGCTTCGAGCTCAGTTTGACATTGGCCGCCCGCGCAGCCGTGAGGTTGGCTTCAAAGGTGATCTTGTTATTCACTACGTTCATGTTGAGAGCGACGCCCCGCTTGGCCGCACCCGGTGCGTCGGCAATGGTCAGCACGGTCGCGCCGCGCAGAGCGGACAGCGCCCGCGAGATGCCGTCGCCCGATGAGTCGGTGATGAATACGACCTGGCAAGCGGTCAGTCCCTCGACACTGATAACGCGGCGTACCACCATGTGACGATCACCCACCGGTTTGCCCTGCAGCGCATCGATTTCCGCGCCGAACGGATCCTGACCGTACACGCACAGAGTCAGCGTTGAACCTATGCCCGCTGGCCACTCGGTGAAGAGGGCGAAGTTGTAGAGAAATGCCGCCTTTAGGCGATATTCCGGCAGGTCATCGCTCAGCGCCGCCGGTGCGAAGGCAATGAGCGCCAGGCCAAGCCACCATGCTGGCATGCGGACGCTACGTGGCATCGCGATGCTCCACCAGACGCGGTCCGTTCGCCGAGTGTGGCCACAGGGCGGCCAACCGCGGAGGATGCCTAGAGGTGATCTCCAGTCGAAGCAGCTGCTCGAATGGCATGGCGAGCAATTGCTCCAGCGTGAACGATTGAGCAGTACTCGGAATAGCCAATAGCAGCGAGAGAGTACCCGCGAACAGAAACTTACGCTGGGACCTCATAGTGACGGGCTGCTATTCATTTGCGCAAAGGGGCTGGGCTGACACGGCTCAGAGCGCGTAGTGGAGGTCGGCGCGGACGCTCCGGCCGTCCTGCTCGAGCCAGTCCTGCCAGTGGTTGGCAGAAGCCGGTTGTGCATAGCGCTTGCCAAATAGATTGCCGACGCCAAGGGATAGCTCGAGCCCCTTGGCGAGCGACTCCGTGCTCAGAAACAGGTTTGACAGCGCGTAGCCTCCCAGGGTCGCGCCACCCAGAGTCAAGCGCGAGCTGTCATATCGCAATTCGTAGCCCAAACGCACGCCGTCGACCGGCAGGGGTGTCGAGAAATTGAGCTTGCCGAGTACCTTGGGCGAGTTGACCACCTCGGCGCCGCTGCTGCGGTAGTTGGCGTGCTGGATCGACAGGCTGTCGCGCAGGCGGGCGCCGCAGTCCCACGTCTTGTCGGTCGAGAGCTCGATTCCACGCGTGTCTACCGGCGGGTTGTTTTGGTAGACCTCCGAGATATTGTTCTCGACGATGAGGTCGCGAAGAGTCCATTGATAAACTGCAGCGCGCAACGCCAGATCCCGGCCGACCCGCTGGTCCAGGTCGAATTCGAGTGTGTCGATGGTCTCGCCGCTGAGTCCCAAAGAGTGAGACCCCTCGGTAAAGCCGGAAAGATCCAGGTCCTCGAAGGCGTTTGGCGCGCGGTGTGCAATGCCATAGAGAGCCTTGGCCGTGGTCTCGGCGGTAGCCTGCCAGATGAGTGCCAGGCGCGGGCTCAGCGTAGTTCCAGTTGTGTCGTTATGATCGACCCTGAGTCCCAGTGTCGCCGCGAGGGCGTTCGCTAAGCGCCATTCGTCCTGGCCGTACAGGCCTATCCGATAGCCGGAGCCGGGGATGTGGACATCCTGGGCAGGATCCGCGGCAACGATCTCCGACTGGCTAGTGTCGTAGTTATCCTGTGCCTCCAGGCCCAGCATCAAGGTATGAGCGGCCAGCGCAGTCGATACGACGCGCGTTTCGATCCCAGCCAAATCGGGCGTCGAAGGATAGGTGTAATAAATGTTGCCGAAGCTTAAACGCTCATTCGAGACGTCGTCGCCCGTGAACAGCCGTGCCGACACGTGCAGCGTGTCGCTGGCAAAATTATCCTGGTATTGCAGTTGCGTGAGCGCGTACCCGGTCTGCTGCCACTGACCGGGAACGAGCGGGTCCGACAGGTAGGCCGCGGTCGGATCATCCTTATGCTCAAAACCGTACACGAATTCGAACGACCAGGGTCCCCGCGCGAGACTCGCGAAGAACTGCTTGGTGCGATCGGCATCAAGTCCCCAGGCGAATCCCGATTTTCCGGAGGCACCGTAGTCAAAAAACAAGTTCTGACCCTTGTCATTCATGCCACTCGCAGACATGAGCACATTGACACCGTTGTCGAACCGTCCCCCCCAGCTCGCGCGGCCCTCGATGAGTGACTGCGGCTGTTGATAGCCGACTGCAGCTTCTGCGCCGTTCATCTCCGCACTCGTGCGCGTGACGATGTTGACGACGGCAAACATCGCGTTCTGGCCGTATACCGCACCACCCGGTCCGGGAATGAATTCGATGCGCTCGACCAGATCCATGTCGATCGGGAGTTCCCGACCGGAAGGCCCGGAGTCAAAGACCGGGTCGTTGACGCGATTACCGTCGATCGTAACCAGCAGACGGGTGTTGTAGTCCCCCGGCAGGCCAAAGCCCCTCACGCCGAGGTAGGTGAATTGCCGGTCATAGGTGACGTAGACGCCAGGCAGGCTGGCCAATGCTTGATCCAGGGTGCGCCAACCAAAGGCCTTGATCTCCTGGCGCGTAATGACGCTGACGGCGGCGCCAATCTCAGATTGCTTCTGCTCGTACTTGGATGCTCCGACGACGCCGATCTGCATCAGCTGCTCGAGGCTCATGGTCGTCAAGTCCGCCGCCACCGCTTCGTGCAAGGCTCCGACAGCAGCTAGACATAGCAACAGTTTGCGATGGCGCGAGACCTGTCCGGGCTGCCGAACCAACCGGGTGGTGTCAATCAGCCTTTGCAATCAGTAACTGCGCATGGCACGTGCCTCGAAAGACAACCGACCAATCACCTCCGCCTGTAACAATTCTTCTTTATCGGCCCAGCTAAATGATCGCGCAGCGAGGCATCAACTAACCGTGATCTCGATCGCATACTGTCAAATATGCAAGACGCTGATGACTACCGCACACAGTACGAGGCGAACAATTGAATTATTTTCAACAGCGAGGTCGAGATTGCAGGGCGTGGTAACCGTCGACGGACTCGCGCCCTCAGGCGGCAATGCGATCTTCGCGGCGACTGAGAGGCGTCTGAGATCGCTGCCGATTGCGGTGCAACTGCACGCGCTTCCGGTCAAGGACTGATCCGCAGCCAGGGACTTCGCCTGCATGTAAACTTTCAGTGTGATTGAGAGTCTCGACGGTGTGCTGGTAGTGGGCGCTGGACCCGTGGGTCTCGTGACAGCTCTGCAGTTGGCGCGCGCCGGCGTTTCCGTCAGGGTCGTTGAGGGTGAAGCGATAATCGGTACCTCGCCGCGGGCGGCGGGCTATCACAGCCTGGTCGTCGAGCGGCTCAAGATGCTGCAGCAGGTCAGTCAGCAGATCTCCGCCGATCTCGCCACGGCTCCCTGGCTTTCACTCAGCGCCCAAGTGTAATCCCTGCGCCTCGAGTCTAACTGTCGAATAGCTTATTCGACAGCGCTGCGATGAGCTGACCTTGATGGCGTGCACCATCCAGTTCCGTCGGACTCGGCTGGCGCTCGCCACTGCTGCCAGCGACCGTGGTAGCGCCGTAGGGACTGCCACCTACGATTTCAGAGATGGTCATTTGACCCTGGTGACTGTACGGGAGTCCGACCACTGTCATGCCAAAGTGCAACAGATTGGTGATCACCGAAAATAGAGTAGTTTCCTGTCCACCATGTTGGCTCGCAGTACTGGTGAATGCGCCTCCGATCTTACCGTTCAGTGCGCCGCGTACCCACAGCCCGCCCGCCTGGTCGAGAAAACTCGCAAGCTGAGACGACATGCGGCCGAAGCGCGTGGGTGTGCCGACGATGATGGCATCATATCCCGCGAGCTGGTCTATGGTCGCCACGGGCGCCGGCTGATCCAGCTTGAAATGCATCGCGCGAGCGACTTCCATGGGAGCAGTTTCGGGCACCCGTTTGACATCTACCGTGGCGCCGGTTGAACGCGCTCCATCGGCAACGGCATGTGCCAGAGCTTCCACATGCCCATATGAGGAGTAATAAAGAATCAGCACCTTTGCCACGGTCAATGCTCCTCGTCAGCGAAGTCTCGAAAGCGGTCGCGCGTTGCCGGGTGGATCCGACGGGCCCGAATAGTAGCATGCAACAGCACACGTGTGCATAATATGGACTGCACGGGAGGTCGGCGCGATGCGAGCCGCGATCAATGTCGAGCACCTGCAGAGCTTTCGCAACCGCGTACGGCACTTTTGTGCCGACGAGTTGCCGGCCGATCTCCGGCAAAAGGCGCGACACCGGATTCTGGAAAAAGCCGACTATGTTCGTTGGCAGAAGACTCTGTACCAGCATGGCTGGATGGGAGGACACTGGCCGGTGCAATACGGCGGCCAGGGGTGGTCACCGCTACAGCGCTATATCTTTGACGAGGAAACTGCGCGTGCCGGCGCCCCGTCACTCTTCCCATTCGGTCTGACTCTTATCGGGCCCGTCATCTATACATTCGGCACCATCCAACAGAAGCAAAGGTTCTTGCCTGGCATTCTTTCCGGGGACACGTGGTGGTGTCAGGGATATTCAGAGCCAGGGGCGGGCTCGGATCTGGCATCCGCAACTACTCGAGCCGAACTTCGCGGCGACTATTACATCGTCAATGGTCAAAAGACCTGGACGACCACGGCGCACTGGGCAGACATGATGTTCGCGCTGGTCCGCACGTCGTCAGAGGGCAGGCCTCGGGAGGGCTTATCCCTCCTGCTGATCGACATGAAGAGCGAAGGAATCATCGTTCGACCCATTGTCGGTATTGATCTTCATCACGAGCTCAACGACGTATTCTTCGACAACGTACGAATCCCGGCCAGCAATCTCGTGGGAGAGGAGCACTGCGGCTGGACCTACGCGAACTTTCTGCTCAACAATGAACGAGTTGCCTCCGCCGAGATCGGCAAGGCAAAGCGACGGCTCGATTTGCTGGAGCACCTGGTCGGAGAGAGATTCGCAAGTGTGGGACACGCGGGCAACCGCACCCGATGGCGGCGGATTATCGCCGAACTGAATGTGCGTCTATTGACCCTTGAGTCCGTTTGTCTGGATGCGATGGCGCCGGACAGCCCCCCTGGAGACGCACGCGTCCATGCGTCCGTGGTTAAGATCCTTGGTTCCGAGCTTGGCCAAGCACTAACCAATGCGCTGCTGTCGGTCGCTGCAAGCCACGGACTGGCATTCCGCAGCGATTGCGGCCGCGATGACATGTTGGAGGGCATGCTCGAAGAGCACCTGCATGAGCGCGCCACGAGCATATTTTCGGGCACCAACGAGATTCAGCGCAATATCGTTGCAAAGTCCGTATTGGGCCCGTGACGACTTACGTGGGCTTGACACAGAAAGAGCGCGACATGCTGGCCGCTGCCGGCGCCCGTTTTATAGCGGAGCGATACAGTGCCGAGCGACGGCGGCAGCTTATGTGCTCAGCGCAAGGATTCGGGCGCGAAGAATGGAACGTCTACTCCGAGCTGGGTTGGCTTGGCATCGCCGTGCCTGCCCAATACGGGGGTGCCGGAGGCAGCAACCAGGATCTGACGGTCATCATGGAGGCTGTGGGATGCGGTTTGCTGCTGGAGCCGATTCTGGCTACGGCCATAGTCGCTGCGGGGCTTATCGAGTTGGCGGGCACACCCGCTCAGCGCGAGGAGTTGCTTCCCGCGATAGCGGCGGGCCGCGTGATGCTGGCATTCGGCTGCCTGGAATCGCGGGCCGGGTATGGTCAATCGCCGGCAGAAACCTTCGAGAATTGTGCGGACGGGATATGTTCGCTGACCGGCGTGAAGGTCGCAGTCATGCATGGGAGCTCCGCCGATTATCTCATTGTTTCGGCCAGGCCGCACCGTGAAGACTCCCCGGTTGGCCTGTATCTCGTGGCGCGAAATACGACAGGTGTATCCATAAGCTATGCGCGTGGGGTTGATGACCGCGGAATTGCTACCGTGAGATTGCAGGAGGTCGTCGTTCAGGCGGCCAATCGTCTCGCGACTGGTGACGCGCGCAATGCCATAAACACGGTTCTCGACCGCGCGACTCTATGTGTATGCGCGGAAGCTGCGGGTGCGATGAGAGTTTGCAACCGGTTAACGGTCGAATATCTGAAAACGAGGCATCAATTCGGTCATCCGCTGAGCACGTTCCAGGCGCTGCAGCATCGGCTGGCCGATATGAGAATCGCGGAGATTGAGGCGAGGGCGGTCATCCAAACGGCGGCCGAGGCACTCGATGCGCAGGCGCTGAACGCGCCGCAACTGGTCTCGGCAGCGAAGATAACGACCGATCGCTCCGCCAAATTCATTGGCGAGCAGGCGGTGCAACTCCACGGCGGAATGGGCATGTCGAACGACTACGCCGTCGGCCATTATTATAAGAGGTTGCTCTGCATCGGAGCTCAGTTTGGCGATGCGGACTGGCATCTCGAGCGCCTTTGTTCGCTGGAGAGCATCTATCCGCCCGTCCAGAATCAGTGAATGCGCCCACAGACTCACGACAAGTCGCCACAGCCGGTGTTAACTCCATGATCGATTCAGTCCTGGTCGCAAACCGTGGCGAGATTGCCTGCCGGATCTTTCGCACGGCGCGCCGCCTCGGGATCCGGACGGTGGCTGTCTATTCCGATGCCGATAGCGCCGCAAAGCACGTGCGGGAGGCGGACGTCGCGGTGCGCATTGGGCCGGCCGACGCTCGCGAAAGCTACCTAAACGTTGCACGTATACTCGAAGTGGCCCACGCCGAGCGGGTGCAGGCCATCCACCCCGGTTATGGCTTTCTATCCGAAAACGCGCAGTTTGCCGGCGCCTGCGCGCAGGCGGGCTTCCGATTTGTCGGACCGAAGCCAGAAACGATCGCCGTTATGGGATCAAAGATCACTGCCAAGGCGCGCGTGCTCAGCGCGGGCGTTCCGATACTGCCCGGATACCATGGGATGCATCAGGATATGGCCCATCTGGAGGTTCAGGCGCGTGCTCTGGGGTTCCCGATAATGCTCAAGCCGGCGGCGGGCGGCGGCGGCAAGGGCATGCGAGTGCTGCGCAACGAGTCCGAACTCCTGCCGGCTCTGCGAGCTGCTCGCCGCCTGGCGGAGAATCATTTTGGTGACGGCGCGTTGCTCCTCGAGCGATATCTGCCGCAACCGCGCCATATAGAGGTACAGGTCTTCGGAGACCATTACGGCAGTCGAGTGCATATGGGAGACAGGGATTGCTCTGTGCAGAGACGCCACCAGAAAGTGATCGAGGAAGCACCAGCGCCGGGCATATCGGCAGAGACGCGCGAGCGGATTTACACGACTGCTCTCACGGTGGCACGCGAGTTTGATTACATCAATGCGGGCACGGTCGAGTTTCTGGTCGACGGTAATGACTTCTACTTCATGGAAATGAATACACGCCTGCAGGTGGAGCACGCAGTCACTGAAGCTGTCACCGGTCTGGATCTCGTGGAATGGCAACTAAGAGTGGCCGCGGGCGAACCGCTCCCACTCCGGCAAAGCGAGATCCGCTTACGCGGACATGCTATTGAGGCGCGCGTATGTGCGGAGGACCCGCAGCAAAATTTCATGCCAAGCCCCGGCGAGCTCAGCCTGGTGCGATGGCCGGAGGCGGAGGACATTCGAGTGGACTGCGGGTTCGACACCGGCGATGTGGTTCCGACCAACTATGATTCTTTGATCGGCAAGGTGATTGCGTGGGCAAGCTCGCGATCGGAGGCAGTAGAGCGACTGGCGCGGGCGCTGGATGAAACGGTCTGCGTAGGAGTGAATTGCAATCAAAAATGGCTGGCCGAGGTACTTCGGGCCCCGACATTTACCCAGCAGCGTCACCATGTCGGATGGCTGGAGGAGCGCGCGGCCGGCGCCGCGAGCCGCGACACAGCGATCTGATAGCGTATCGCAATTCAATTACTTAGATCAGGCCGTGGTAGGAGCCGCCGTCGAGTTGCAGGTTCTGCCCCGAAATGAAACCCGCCTGCGCGCTGCACAGGTAGGCACAAGCGTCGCCAAACTCCTCCGGTCTACCGAATCGCTGGGCGGCAATCGAACTGGCAATCTGCCGTCGGGCTTCTTCCCGCGTGATCGATTGCTCTTGCATCATGCGACGGGCCATAAATTCCTGGCGCGGAGTATCGATGCGCTCTGGCAGCAGATTATTTATGGTGACATTGTCGGCTACGGCAACGCGAGAGATCGATTTGCACGCCGCCGTCAGTGCGGCGCGAGCCGAAGTCGACAAGCCCATCAATGGGTGAGGCGATTTCACCATCGCCGATGTGATATTGACGATGCGTCCAAATTTTCGAGCTCGCATCCCGGGCAATAGCGCGCGGATCAGTAGAATAGGCGCGATCATGTTGGATTCGAACGCGGCAATCCAGGCCTCGTGGTCCCAGTCGTCGAGCGTACCAGGCGGTGGTCCGGCGTTATTCGTGACCAGAATGTCAGCTTCCGGGCAGGCCGCCAGCAGCGCTGCGCGGCCGGAAGGCGTGGCGATATCGGCCGCGACGCACTGAACGACGACCTGGCTGGCCGCCTCCAGGATGGCGTCCCGCGCGCGACTGAGTTTGTCGTTGTGACGTCCGTTGAGGACGACGTTGACGCCCTCACGCGCCAGGGCCAGTGCACACGCATGACCCAGGCCTTGAGAGGAGGCGCAGACGATGGCGTTGCGCCCAGCGATTCCGAGATCCATAGGAGCCTCTACCTGACCGTAAAGTCACGGATTGCTACACAAAGCCATTGCGCTGTCCAGCGCTGCGCGTGCAGATACGCACACGTTGCCATAAATGAGCCTGGATACTACAATGCAAATCCTCTCTTTGGGGCGCCGAGACAGATGGGGTGGGTGTCGCCGTGTCGGCTAATGACCTGAAATTCTACATCGATGGGGCTTGGGTCGAACCCATCGTTCCCAGCAGGCGAGAGGTTGTCAATCCCGCTACGGAGCAGACGATCGGATCGATCAGCATGGGATCGCCGGCTGATGTCGACCGCGCCGTCGCGGCGGCAAGAACGGCATTCCTGAGCTACGGGCAGACCAACAAGGCGGAGCGCATTGCCCTTTTCGAGTCGATCGTCGATGCCTATAGGCCGCGTATCAATGACATCGCTGACACGGTGCGCTCCGAGATGGGTGCGCATGCGGCCTTCGCTCATTCGTTTCATGCGGCTGCGTCGATCGATACGTTGCTGCGAATGGTCGAGATCCTGAAGACTTATGAGTTTGGGCGGCAGCAGGGCACGACGCTTATCATGCGGGAGCCTATCGGAGTGTGCGGGCTCATAACTCCGTGGAACGCGCCGATTGCCTCGGTGGTTGGAAAGATGACACCCGCACTTGCCGCGGGTTGTACGGTGGTGGTCAAGCCGTCCGAGATTGCTCCGTTGAGCCCAATCATCCTCGCCGAGATCATGGATCGCGCCGGCGTTCCCAAGGGTGTGTTCAACCTGGTGAACGGCGATGGCGCCACGGTTGGGCAGCGCATTGCCGAACATCCCGACGTGGACATGGTTTCCTTTACCGGATCGACGCGAGCCGGCGTGCTGGTGGCCAAGGCGGCGGCCGATTCCGTCAAGCGCGTCCAGCAGGAACTCGGCGGGAAATCCGCAAACATCATCTTGCCGGACGCCGACGTCGAGAAGGTGGTCGCGGCCGGTTTACAGCGTTGCTATGTCGGGGCGGGTCAAAGTTGTCAGGCGCCCACGCGCATGCTGGTGCACGTTTCGCAGCAGACGAGGGCGATGCAGGTCGCCAAGTCGGCGGCGGAAGCGTTCAAAGTTGGCGATCCGCGCGCGGCTGATACCACCATGGGTCCGCTCGCGAGCAAGGCTCAGTATGAAAAGGTTCAAAGTCTGATTGCCGCGGGTATGGAGGAAGGCGCGACGCTGGTTACGGGCGGTCTAGGGCGCCCCACGGGACTTGAACGCGGTTTCTATGTGCGCCCGACCGTATTCGCCAACGTGGGACGACGGATGAAAATAGCGCAGGAGGAGATCTTTGGACCGGTATTGTCGATTCTGCCGTATGAGACCGAAGAGGATGCCATTTCGATAGCCAATGACACCATCTACGGGCTCGCCGGGTGGGTGTATTCCGGGAATCTCGACCACGCGCGTCGCGTCGCCATGCGCCTGAGAACCGGCCGCGTATATCTCAATGGCGCTGCACCGGATCCTGCGGCGCCGTTTGGCGGCTATAAGCACTCGGGTAACGGACGCGAAGGCGGGATCTTTGGCTTAGAGGAGTACCTGGAAGTCAAGGCACTTCTCGGCAGTGCACTGCCCGCAGTTGCCTAGCCCGCCACGCAATAAGAGGATCGGAGATTTCCAATGCCGAAGCCAGAATTCGTGGAAAGTGTTGCCAATCGATTCTTCGCCGCCATCGAAGCCGCAGACTGCAAGGCGCTCGATGAGATCTACACCGCGGACGCCGTGGTCTGGCACAACTATGACAACGTCGAGCAGTCGCGCGACGCCAACATTGCGATGCTTGCCAAGTTTCCGGAAATGTTCAAATCCTTCCGTTACACGAATATCCGTCGCGAGTTTTTCGATGGCGGCTTCGTCCAGCAGCACGTCTGCAAGGGCGTCAAAGCAAGCGGCGAGGCTTTCGAGGTTCCAAACTGCATGGTCGTCACAATGCGAGGCGAGAAAATCGCGCGCATCGATGATTATTTCGATTCGGCCCAGGACGCTCGACCCGTACGAGACCGCTAGGCGCAAATGCCGGGTCGGTGGTCGTGATTGTTCCAGCAGCGGAGAATTCCTGTGCTGAAGTTCTATTACAATCTTTCGCCAAATCCACTCAAGGTCGCGTTGTTCCTGGAGGAATCCGGACTGCCTTACGCACCTATTCCCGTTGACGCTGCAAAAGGCGAGCAGTTTTCACCCTCGTACCTTGCTATCAATCCCAATGGTAAATTGCCGGCGATTGCCGACGGGGATGCAACTGTATTCGACAGCAATGCAATTCTGCTGTACCTGGCGGGCGGATTCAAACGATGAGCGCAACACCATCTGATCTAACATGGCGATGGAAGGTGGTGCCAAATGCTGAAGGAAGGACGTCCCGGCCTCACTGAAGAGCAGAAGGCCGACATGTGGCGCAAATGGAAGGCCGGATACTCCATTCGCGAGCTTTGCCAGGTGTTGAAGCGTGACTCGTCGGCGGTGCATGCGCAGCTGGCGAAACGCGGAGGTATCGCTCCGGCTGGGCGCATCCGGGCAGTTGTGCTCAAAATGCCAGAGCGAGAGGAGATCTCCCGCGGTTTGAGCTCAGGTGAGTCGGTTCGCTCGATTGCCAAACGTTTAGGCCGCGCGCCGTCGACGGTGAGCCGGGAGGTCGCCCGGCACGGCGGTCGCGCACGCTATCGAGCCAATCACGCTGACTATGAGGCCTCATTGTCGGCGCTGCGGCCCAAGCCATGCCGGCTCGCTCTGAACGGCAGGCTGCGCAAGGTGGTGGCGAGTAAACTGGCCCTGGAGTGGTCGCCAGAGCAGATCTCGGGATGGCTGAAGATCCAATACCCCGACGATGAGGGCATGCAGATATCGCATGAAACGATCTACAAGAGCCTGTTCATCCAGGCTCGCGGGGCGCTGAAAAAAGAGCTCATCCAGCATTTGCGCACCGGGCGGCGCTTCCGCTACGCGCGCAGGAGGGCCAGCGAGGAGCTGCGCGGCAAGATCCCCGAGACGATCTCGATTCGCGAGCGTCCCGCCGAGGTCGAAGACAGAGCCATTCCCGGTCACTGGGAAGGGGATTTGCTGTGCGGCACGAAGAGCAGCCAGATCATCACGCTGGTAGAGCGTCACTCGCGCTATACCGCCTTGATCAAAGTTGCCGACCACAAGACCGAGAACGTTGTGGCCGCCCTAACGCGCCATGCGCGTAGCCTGCCCAAGTCGCTGCGGCGATCCCTGACCTGGGATCACGGCAAGGAGATGTCGCAGCACGCGCGCTTCTCAGTGGCCACGAACGTGAAGGTGTACTTCTGTGACCCCAGCAGTCCATGGCAGCGTGGTACCAACGAGAATACCAACGGGTTGCTGCGCCAGTACTTCCCCAAAGGCACGGATCTATCGGGTTTCACGCAAGCGCAATTGGACAAGATCGCACTTCGTCTAAACCAGCGACCGAGGAAGACCTTGGGATTCAAAACCCCAGCTGATAAGTTTCGAGCCTGTGTTGCGCCGAGCGTTTGAATCCGCC